>TARA_R110002049_G_scaffold27584_1_pt1 | contig 12845 bp, 12 predicted proteins | sample TARA_R110002049 | Tara Oceans TARA_R110002049 (sample SAMEA4396941) | marine metagenome | biome: Polar Biome; feature: [SRF] surface water layer (ENVO:00010504); material: water (ENVO:00002006), including particulate matter (ENVO:01000060) such as... | depth 5 m | reverse complement strand
CATGCAAGACATCATTAAAAACCTTCCAAAGGGCGCCAAAGATAAGCATAACGAGAATAAAAAATGCTTCGCGAAGCTAAAAAGGAAACCACCCAAAAACTTGGATTATGTGATGCAAGAATTGCATGAAACCGAGTTTAAACAAACCGACTGTTTAGAATGTGCCAATTGCTGTAAAACAACGGGCCCTTTATTTACAGACAAAGATGTAGATAGAATTGCCAAACATTTTAAAATGAAAACACAACAGTTTATTAGTCAATACTTACAAATTGATGAGGATAACGATTATGTTTTACAAAGTGTACCATGTACGTTTTTAGGGGCTGATAATTACTGCTCTATTTACGACGTAAGACCAAAGGCATGTAGAGAATTTCCGCATACCGATAGAAAAAAGTTTCAACAAATTTCAAGCTTAACACTGAAAAATATAGCTATTTGCCCCGCAGCTTTTAATATTGTTGAGGCTATGAAGAAACGAGTTAAAGTTTAGTTTTAATGCGAACTTTTTAGCTTTAATACGCAAAACTTTGCGACTTTGCGACTTTGCGAGAAATACTTTTTACTATATTTAAAACAAAAATACACCTTTGGAAACACTACTAAACTATTTTGAAACCATTCCGTCACTTCACCGTGGATTAATAATTGTTGGCGGACTTACCCTCTTTTGGATTATAGAAGGCATTACGCCATTATTTGGTGTGAGCTATAAAAAATGGAAACATGCGGTTCCTAATCTATTTTTTACGTTAACGACCATTTTGGTTAATTTGCCCTTAGCATTTTTATTTTTAAAATCTTCCGATTGGGTAATGGCTAATAATTTCGGAATTCTGAATTGGCTACCAGAAATGCCATTATGGTTATACGGCATTTTAGGTCTATTTTTAGTTGATTTTATTGGTGCATATTTGCCACATTTAATTGAGCATAAAGTAAAACCTTTGTGGATGGTGCATTTAGTGCATCATTCCGATCATAATGTTGATACTACAACCGCCAACAGACACCATCCTTTAGAAAGTATTATTCGATATGTTTTCACGCTAATGGGTATTTTTATAATAGGTACACCTATTGCGCTCGTTTTGTTATACCAATCACTTTCAGTGATTTCTACACAATTTAATCATGCGAATATTAAACTCCCAAAAAAAATTGATAACTTATTAAGTTATATAATTGTTTCTCCAGATATGCATAAGGTGCATCATCATTATAAATTGCCCTATACCGACTCCAATTACGGAAATATCTTCTCGGTTTGGGATCGTCTATTAGGAACTTATATGACTTTAGATACTGATAAAATTGTTTACGGCGTTGATGTGTTTCCAGATGAAAAAAAGAATAGTAATATTAAGGATTTACTTATTCAACCCTTTCAAAAATATCAAAGACCTACGATAATGCCAAGTGAAAATGAAAATTAAAATAGTCTTACTATTATTTCTGTTTATGAGCTGTAATTCTTCAAATACTATTGATATTCAAGGCCATAGAGGCTGCAGAGGTTTGCTACCCGAAAATACGATTCCAGCATTTTTAAAAGCGATTGAACTAGGTGTAAATACTTTAGAATTAGATGTTGTTATCTCTAAAGATGATGTAGTTGTGGTATCGCACGAGCCTTATATGAATTATGAGATTTGTTTGGATTCAAACGCTAATGAAATACCGAAATCTGATGCTAAAAAATACAATTTATATCAAATGACGTTTGATAGCATTAAACAATTTGATTGTGGGACAAAACCCTATGCCAGATTCCCGAATCAAGAAAAAATAAAGACTCACAAACCATCTTTACAAGAAGTTATTCAAAAAGCAAAAAGGAAAAACCCAGCTATTAAATTTAGTATTGAAATAAAGTCATTGCCGGAATATGATGGTATTTTTACGCCAAAACCTAAAGAGTTTGTTCATTTAGTTTTAGAGATTGTAAATAAAAATGATGCATTTAATGATACCAATTTACAGAGTTTTGATTTGCGTGTTTTAGAAGAAATTAAAAAGCAATCACCAAAAATGACTATGGCGCTTTTGGTTGATGAAGACGAAAGTATTGTTGAAAAGTTAAATCAACTCAGTTTTAAACCAGAAATTATCAGTCCTTATTATCAGTTGCTTGATGCAGAAATGGTTAGAAATTTACAAGCAGAAAATCTTAAAGTCATTCCTTGGACGGTAAATAAAGAAGAAGATTTACAACAAATGATAAACCTAAAAGTTGATGGTATTATCACCGATTATCCTAACAGACTAGTGGAATTATTAAATTAACCAATTTCTAACTAAATGTCATACTGAGCGCAGTCGAAGTGAATTTAGAAACCCATTAATTATTCATAAATCAAATACTTATCACGGGTTTTCTTAAATGTTTCCAACCCTTCTTGCCATGTCGATTTAATTTCTTCTTCAGATAAACCTGATTCAATTTGTTTTTGTAATTTATCAGTTCCAGCGTGTTTGGTAAAGTTATTCGTATTGAAAAATAATGACTTGTCTGTCGAATTTTGATAGGCTTTTATAATCCATTTCAAAGTCATTTCATCTTTAACAGTAGCATTACTTAAATCTTCGCCATAGCACAATTTATTTTTATGTTTCGGGTATTTAGCACCAAAATTTTCGATAGGTGTATAGTTAAAAGAAAATACTGTTTTGTCTAAAAAAGGAGCCCCATACCGTTGAAATTGGAATTCCGTACCACGACCAGCATTTATATTGGTACCTTCGAAAAGCCCAAGACTAGGATATAATTTTATAGCCTGATCGTTTGGTAAGTTTGGTGAAGGCCTAATAGGTAAACTATAAAAAGTGTCGTGTTTATAATTTTTTACAGGAATAATAGTTGTTTTACATTGAGCACCATGTTCTAACCACTTTTCTCCGTTAATCATTTGTGCGTATTCGCCAATAGTCATCCCATGTACTAGTGGTATGGGATGCATGCCTAGGAAGCTTTTATGCTCAATTTCTAAAGTAGGACCGTCAATATAATGACCGTTTGGGTTTGGTCTATCCAGTATTAAAACAGGAATACCTTGTTCTGCACAAGCTTCCATTATATAATGTAAGGTAGAAATGTAAGTGTAAAATCGAACACCCACATCCTGAATATCAAAAACAACAATATCCAAACCTTCTAGTTGTTCCTTTGTAGGTTTTTTGTTCTTCCCGTGAAGAGAAATTATTGGTAATCCTGTTTTGGTATCAACCCCATCTTTAATCAACTCACCAGCATCTGCTTTTCCTCTAAATCCATGCTCAGGGGCAAAAACTTTTTTAATATCTATATTTAATGAAAGTAATGAATCTACTAAATGCGTATAATTTCCGTCTTTCGTTTTTTGGCTTCCGTCTTTAAAAATAACACTTGTTTGATTAGCAACAATCCCAATGCGTTTGCCTTTCAGTAACGGTAAATATTCTTCTGTTTGATTTGCTCCAACAACTATTGTGCTGTCACCCTGAACTTTATTCAGAACCTCAGAATCTTTGTCAACTTCTGTCTTCTGTCTTCCAGCTTCAGACCTTGATAAGTTAGCACAAGAAATCATGACTAAAACAAATAATAAAACTGTATTTTTGAAAACATTAAACCGCATTATATAAATTGAATTACGAGTATTTTATAGCTAAACGCTTAATTGATAGTAAAGCGTATAAAAGTAGCATATCGGCACCAATAATAAAAATTGGTATTGCAGCAATTGCAATTGGTATTGTGGTAATGATGATTGCCATTGCAACAGGTATTGGTTTACAACAAAAAATTCGCGATAAAGTAGTGGCGTTTAATGGGCACGTAACTATAACAAATTACGATAGTAACAATTCACAGGAAAGTGTGTTTCCAATTTCTATAAATCAAGATTTTTACCCAGAATTTAAAGCCGTTGAAGGCATTAAACACGTTCAGGCAGTAGCAACAAAATTTGGAGTAATACGCACCGAAACCGACTTTGAGGGCGCCATTTTAAAAGGTGTAGGTAACGATTATAATTGGGACTATTTTAATGATTTTTTAATAGCAGGTAGATTGCCTTCTTTTGAAAAAAAATATAGCGAAGAGGTTTTAATATCCGAATATTTAGCAAACCGATTAGGGTTTAAATTGGGTGAAGAGTTTCAAATGTTGTTCACAAAAGAGGATGTTGAACGACCACCAAGTTTTTTAAAATGCGAAATAGTTGGTATTTATAATTCTGGTTTTCAAGATTTAGATAAGCAGTATTTAATAGGCAATATTAAACATATTCAGCGCTTAAATAAATGGGAAGACGACCAAATTGGCAACTTTGAAGTTTTTATCGACGATTATTCTGAAATTCAGCAAAAAGGCATTGAAATTTACCAAAATACCCCATCAACATTTAACACGCAAACCGTAACTGATAAATATGCTTCCATCTTCGAATGGATAAACATTTTCGATAAAAATATTTATGGCATTATTGGCATCATGATACTCGTAGCGGGCATCAACATGATAACCGCATTGTTGGTTTTAATACTAGAGCGCACCCAAATGATAGGTATTCTAAAAGCCCTAGGAAGCAACAATTGGAGCATCCGTAAACTATTTTTATACAACGCCTCATACCTCATTTTACTAGGTCTGTTTTGGGGAAATGGTATTGGTTTAGCACTCCTTTTTGCCCAAAAATACCTCAAGCTATTCCCTCTAGATCCCAGCGTATATTACGTTACCGAAGCGCCAGTTTACATCAGCGCCAGCTACATTTTAATGCTAAATATAGGCACACTCATACTCTGTTTACTCATGCTTTTGGTACCATCGTACATCATCACAAAAATATCTCCGGTAAAGGCAATTCGTTTCGATTAATTATTTTGGGCGTTACCTAAAGGTCGGGCTTTCAGCTATATCTTTCTGCGAAGCAATCCTGAACTTGTTTCAGGATATCAATTATCAATATACTTCTCGTTTCAAAAATAGTTAAAGTTCTAAGAGCTTCCCACAAAGGATGCCGCATCAATCCCTAACGCAAACCAGTCCGCCAAATTTAAGTTTCAACCTTGGGTTAGTTACCTCTTGCTATTAGATGCCGTAGCAGTGAGAAAGTCCTTCCCTTAGGTAAGGGTTTAGCAAGAGCCTTACCTTTTACTAAACTCAATAACCTCTAAATTATCAATTTTACTACCATCAATAGTAAAGCGCAACATCGTTCGTGTTTTATGAAATCCATGTTTACCAACCGCACCAGGGTTCATATGTAACACATTTAATTTCTTATCGGGCATGACCTTTAAAATATGCGAATGCCCACAAATAAAAAGCCTTGGAGGATTTGCTCTAATTTCATCACGTACCCGAACGTTATAAGCTTTGGGATAGCCGCCAATATGTGTCATCCAAACATCTACATCTTCACACATAAAACGATTGTTTTCTGGGAACTCCATGCGCACTTTGGTATTATCAATATTTCCATAAACAGCTTTAAGGGGCTTTAGTTTTTTGATGGCATCGGTAACTTTTAAATCACCAATATCGCCCGCATGCCAAACTTCATCAGCTTGTTTCACATATTTTAAAATGTCCTTATCAATATAACTATGTGTATCAGAAAGCAGTAATATTTTTGTCACTTGTGCTGAATTTATTTCAGTATCTCTACGTTAAACTTTAGTTGGTAAAGTTATAGATAATTGTTTTAATATATTATGATGTGATGATGAAGAATTCTTCTTGACTTTGCCAGAAAAAAACGATAACTTCGTTTAACTTCTGATATAAGTCATTAAAACAATTTCATATCATGAGAATTACCATTAATTTAAACAAACCTATAAAACTGAATGAAACTTTATAAATACAGACCAATATCTGAATTCCTTTATAAAGAACTTCATTACCAAGAATTGTACTTTGCAGCTTATGATGAATTAAATGACCCCACTGGATTTAAGCGCAAGTATTGATTATTTTCCTAAAAAATCAGAGGAGTTGGAATTTTTGGTTTACACAATAGTAAAATCCGATTTTCAATTAGAAGATAAGTCAGAAGAATATCTTAAAAATGAACGCTTAAAAATTAAATTTTGGCGTGACGAAAAGCGAGTACAATCCTTTTGTAAAACTTTGTTCAATAAACTTGTAGGTAAAACAGAAAAACCTATAAAAATAAATTTAGAAGAAGTTCTAGATGCAATAGAATGGGCTTGTAATAAAGAATCTTTGGATTTTAAATTTGACCATTCCAAGATAAAAAAAGAAATTAATAGGCTAACCTTAAAATTTCTAAAAAACAGCCATGTGACTTGTTTTTCTGCAACTAACGAAAACCAATTAATGTGGTCGCATTATGCAAGTAGCCATAGAGGAATTTGTTTGGAGTTTGATTTAAAAAATGAAGGAGCTTTTCCATACCTTCTAGAAGGTAAGAGAGAAAAAAATTACGAGAAATTTACAGAAAGAATTTCTAAATGGGACACCAGCCAATCAACAGTCTTTTGGGACAGATTAAAAAGGGTTCGTTATGAAAAAGAACATCCACATATCAACTTTTTTGAGTTTGCGCAAGTTTTCAATAACGAACACGACTGCGATTTAATAGGTTTATCAAAACCTTGGACACATTATTTTGCTCACGAATTAGAGATGGCTTTTTCTCAAAAACTTTTAGCTTGGGAATACGAGGAAGAATGGAGAGCAATAGAAATAAATTTTGACGAACCTAAAATACCTGAAGATAGAATTCGCAAATACCCAATTGAAGCCCTTTCGGGAGTATATTTTGGTCTCAAAACAACCGACAATGTTAAAAATCGAATTTATAAAATAATTGAACCGAAAAATAAAGAAGTAGAATTTTATCAATCAAAACTGAATGATAAGAATGAATTAGAATTTGTAATATGGTATTATGAAGAATAAAAAACTAATGGCAACACCGTGAAAATAATTGCATGGTTCTAGCCTACTTGGAAAATCCCACGGATTTTCCTCTGGTTCGTTCCATTTGTAGTAAGTTAGTTGCTTGCACACGCAACTATCCTTACACATAAACGTTAAACGAACCACTCCAAAAAATAAAATACCTTTCTTTTAAAAACTAAAACTACAAATATTTGCGTTAGGGATTGCAGCGGCATCCTTTTTTAAAAACAATAACTAGAAAAATTTATTTAGAATTTCCATTTAACAGATAGCCACGTCCTTCGTCCTCGCTATGTCGTTTAAAAAAGATATAGCGAAAAGCCCGACCCTTGGGTAACGCCCAACTTTTCGATACTATTTCAAAAAAAATCAAAATCACTCAAAATGACACGATATCTTTTAATATATAATTAAGATACCAGTATTCGCAAGATTAACAAATCTATCTATCTTTGTTGTTTCACAAAAGTATTAAAACAAATTGCGATATTTTATAGAACTTTCTTATAATGGCAGTGCGTATCATGGTTGGCAAAATCAACCCAATGCGCTATCAGTACAAGAAGTTACAGAAAAAGCATTATCAACATTATTAAAAACGTCTATTTCTATAATGGGAGCAGGCAGAACAGATACTGGTGTGCACGCTAAACAAATGTTCGCTCATTTTGATTATGAAAATGATTTAGATGCTACCGATTTAGTTTTTAAATTGAATTCCTTTTTACCCAAAGATGTTGTTATTCATGATATTTTTAAAGTAAAAGAGGAAGCCCATTCCCGTTTTAATGCCATTAGTAGAACTTACTTGTACAGGATCGCATTAAAAAAGAATGCATTTACCAATAACGACACCTTTTATGTGAGACAGACTTTAGATATTGAAAACATGATAGAAGCCACTAAAATTTTATTTCAGTATAAAGATTTTCAATGCTTTTCAAAAAGCAATACCGATGTAAAAACGTATCATTGTAACATAATGAAAGCGGAGTGGGTTTTGGTAAATAACGAGTTGCAATTCACAATTAAAGCAGATCGGTTTTTACGAAATATGGTAAGAGCCATAGTAGGTACACTTATTAATATTGGTTTAGGTAAAATTGCGGTTGATGATTTACATACCATCATAAAATCTAAAAATAGGAGTGAAGCTGGATTTTCAGTACCGGCACATGCCCTATATTTAACAGCGGTACAATACCCCAATGATATCAAGATATAAATGATAAAAAAAAAGGAGAACATATTTGACGTAGATTTATTTAAGCGTCTTTTTCAATATATAAAACCTTATAAACGAGTGTTTTTCGGACTCACTATATTGGTTGTATTATTAGCAGTGTTTTCAGCAATAACACCTCTTATTACTAGGTATGCCATCGATGATAGTGTGTCGAATAAAGAGTCTAAGGATTTTTTGTTTTACATACTTTTAATGCTGGGTGTTTTAATTCTGCAAACGGTCTTTCAATTACTATTTATTTTTTATGCCGCTTGGTTAGGACAAAATTTAGTAATGGATGTTCGGGTAAAACTGTTTAACCATTTACTTCAATTTAAAATGAAGTATTATGATAATTCATCAGTTGGCGTATTAATAACAAGGGCTGTAACCGATATGGAGCGAATTGCTGATATTTTCGGGCAAGGTTTATTTATGATAATTAGAGATATACTAACCATGCTGGTTGTGTTTGGTTTCATGGCGTTTACCGATATTAAATTAAGTTTAATTGTACTTATAATGCTGCCTTTACTATTATATGCCACAAGGGTTTTTCAAAAGTATATGAAAAAGGCTTTTGAGGAAGTACGTAATGAAGTCTCTAATTTAAATTCTTTTGTGCAGGAGCGTTTAACGGGCATGAAAATATTACAGCTATTTGCTCGTGAAAATATTGAATCTGAAAAATTTAAAATTATAAATGAGCGCCATAAAAAAGGTTGGTTAAAAACGGTTTGGTACAACTCTATATTTTTTCCAATCGCAGATTTATCGGCATCCATAGCCATAGGTTTGGTAGCTTGGTATGGCGGCTTAAGTGTTGTTTTAGATGGTATTGTTACACAAGGTGTTTTAATAGCGTTTATCATGTATATCCCCATGTTGTTCAGGCCACTAAGGCAAATAGCTGATAAGTTTAATACGCTACAAATGGGAATGGTTGCAGCAACACGAGTGTTTAAAGTTATAGATACAACATCCCAAATAGACGATACTGGAACTTATATTGCAGAACATTTTAAGGGCCAAATAAAATTTGACAATGTTCATTTTAGTTATGTTGAGGATGAAACGGTTTTAAAAGGTGTTTCTTTTGATGTAAACCAAGGGAATACGGTGGCTATTGTAGGTGCAACAGGGGCAGGAAAATCGACGATAATAAATTTATTGAATCGTTTTTACGAGATAGACAGAGGTGTTATTTCCATTGATGGTATGGATATAAAGGAGGTCACATTATCATCTTTACGAACTCAAATCGCAGTCGTATTACAAGATGTATTCTTATTTGCTGATACCATTTTAAGCAATATCACATTAAATCATCCTGAAATTACTGAAGAAGTAGTTGTTCAAGCAGCAAAAGATATCGGTATTCACGATTTTATATCAAGTTTGCCTAATGGGTATCATTATAACGTTAAGGAACGTGGGGTGATGTTATCTTCTGGTCAGCGTCAGCTCATTTCATTTTTAAGAGCTTATGTCACCAATCCAAGTATTTTAGTTTTGGATGAAGCAACGTCTTCGGTCGATTCGTATTCAGAACAACTCATCCAAAATGCTACTGATAAAATAACCAAAGGAAGAACCTCTATTGTTATTGCTCACCGTTTGGCTACTGTAAAGAAAGCAGATAAAATTATTGTTATGGATGCTGGTGAAATTGTAGAACAAGGTACACATGACGAACTTCTTAAAAAGGAAAATGGATATTATAGAAATTTGTATGAGGTACAGTTTTTACAAGAAGAGGTGGCTTAATGTTTTCTTATTTTGGAGCAAAATCTTGTAAATTAATAGTATCAGTTAGCATAAGTGTAATAAGACCTACGACTACAAGGCCTATATAAGTTATGAAGAATAGTAACGAAAACATAAGAATTTTAAGTACGGGTTGCGGGTACATCCATGGCTCTGCGAGGATAGTTGGTTTCAAGAAATTCTTTTAGTCACCTTTGCACCACATTCAAAACAAAATTTCTGACTGTTTAACAATTCTGTTTGACAGTTTTTACAGGGCATTAATTAAGATCTTTTTTAATCATGGTATTTAATTGGGCACTATCTTCAAAAACAACAAATTCACCATCTTTAAAATAGGAGATATGTCCTGTTTCTTCACTAACAGCTAAAGCTAAAGCATCTGTTTTTTCGGTAATACCTATGGCGGCTCTGTGGCGTAATCCAAAACGTTGTGGGATATTTTTTTCATTGTTAACAGGAAGAATGACACGCGTTGCCTTTACAATATTATTACTAACAATAATAGCCCCATCATGTAATGGACTATTTTTAAAAAAGATACTTTCTATGATGGGTTGCGTCACTTTTATATTCATTTCGTCTCCGGAGGACGCTAAAAAATCAAGATTATTATTACGTTCAAAAACAATAAGTGCGCCGGTTTTGGACATCGACATTTTATTGCAAGCCGAAATTATAGCGTCAACATCGGTTTCGTCACTAGTTTCGGTTTTTAGAAAGCTAAATTGTCTTAAAAATTTACGTCGTCTATTAAAGTTGGTGGAGCCCACCATTAATAAAAACTTTCGAATTTCTGGTTGAAATACTACAATTAAAGCAATGATGCCTACTTTCATAAAACCTCCAAAAATACCTGTAAGGAGTTCCATTTCAAGAAAACTTGTAAGTTTCCAAACCAAGTAAATAATGATGATCCCAATAAAAATATTGATAGCTACAGTACCTTTAACCAGTTTATAAATGTAGTAGAGTAGTAGTGCCACTAAAATAACATCTATTATATCTACAACCGAGAATTTTAAAAGGTCTCTAAAAATTTCCAAAGGCAATGGGTTTTTGTAAATTTAGTAAAAAAGGGTTAATTATAAATGAATTCATGATTTGATATAACAACATTTTGTAAATCCAAGTTTGACATCATAGATTTAAGTGAAATATAATCTTGAAAGCTTAAAATCTGATTAAAATTTAACACAATTTCTGCTTTCATATCCTTATCAATCAAATTTTTAAGCTCAAAAATTAAATTGGATTGATTCGTTTTTTTGGAAATTAGATAATCAGTGAATCCCATAATTTCAATATTTTTTAATGAATGATATATTATACTGAGCCGTACGTTTTCTGGAACATTTGAAGTCTTTGTAAAGTATTCGCCTGCTGGTTCTTCATGATATTCCACATCCGTAAACTCAATAAACCCTAAATTTTTTCTACTCTTATCATTACAAGTAAAATAGTTTTTGGCGTTTTTGTTTTTATGACTTGAATTAGATTTTTTTTCTTGTAGAAACTTAATATGAGGAATAACTTGTTTTAGTGTTAAGCGTTTATCAATATTTAATAACCAGTTTGTAGTGCTAATCAGGTTTTTCCGGTTAAGTTCAACACTATCTTTTTGGGTTTCATCGTAAAACAAATAAGCAGCCGAAACATCGTTTATTTCTGTAATTTCAGAATGGCTTACTTGGGGCAATTGAATCACTTTTTCATTTCCGCAGGAAAACAAAAAAAGTGTAATTATTAATAAAATATAATATCTCATTTTTTTCTTAACGACTTAACGACTTAACGACTTAACGACTTAACCAAAGTAACACATTCCATAGCTTCTTTAACATCATGAACTCTTAAAATGGAAGCTCCTTTTTGTAGTGCCACAGTATTTAAAACCGAAGTGCCATTTAAAGCTTCTTTAGCTGAGGTATCCAATCTTTTATAAATCATCGACTTTCTAGAAACACCAACCAATATAGGTTTTTCAATCATTTTGAATAATTCTAATTTATTCAATAATTCAAAATTCTGTTCTAAAGTTTTTGCAAAACCAAAACCAGGATCAATAATGATATCAATAATACCTAAAGCTTTTACTGCTTTAATCCGTTCAGAAAAGTAATAAATAATGTCTTTTACTAAATTATCATAATTTGTATCTTGTTGCATAGTTTGTGGAGTCCCGCGCATGTGCATCATAATGTAGGGTACATGTAAATCTGCAATGGTTTGCAGCATATGGCTATCTAAGCGTCCAGCAGAAATATCATTAATCATACATGCTCCAGAATTAATACATTGCTTTGCTACTTCGCTTCTAAAGGTGTCGATGGAAAGTAATGTTTCAGGAAATTCCTTTAAAATTAATTCAACTATGGGAATTATACGTTTTAATTCTTCATCTTCACTTACATGATCAGCGTTTGGTCTAGAACTATAAGCGCCAACATCAATAAAAGTAGCGCCTTCTGAACCCATTTTTTCAACCTGGTTCAAAATCAGAGCATCATTTTTGTATAAACCGCCATCATAAAAAGAATCGGGGGTAATGTTTAAAATCCCCATTACTTTTGGTGATGATAAATCGATAAGTTTTCCTTTACAATTAATGGTCATATTTTAAAAATTCCAAATTTCAAAAACTAAATTCCAAAATCCAAACCTTAAACTTTGAAAGTTAAACTATTTAAGCGAAATTTACGCAAAATTCATATTGAACTCATCTTAATTTTTTGTTTTTAACCGAAAATGAGATAAAATTTATTCAGATGAGGCACTTTTTGAAAGACATAGTATCGCTACGTATAAAAAAAGTAACAAAATATGAATGAATTTTAGCCGTTTTTCAGGAAATAGAAAAAATAAAAATGAGTTCATTATCCATGCAAAATACTTCAAAACAATACGATGCCGTTATAGATACCTGTAAAAGTT
>TARA_R110002049_G_scaffold252890_2_pt1 | contig 12851 bp, 10 predicted proteins | sample TARA_R110002049 | Tara Oceans TARA_R110002049 (sample SAMEA4396941) | marine metagenome | biome: Polar Biome; feature: [SRF] surface water layer (ENVO:00010504); material: water (ENVO:00002006), including particulate matter (ENVO:01000060) such as... | depth 5 m | reverse complement strand
ATTTGGCAAGCTATATAGCTTTTGATTTGTATTACGCAAAACTGTTTGATGTTGATCTAAGTAAAGCAGAAGAAAAAACTATTGAAAAAGAAAAAGTAGATTTTAATAAAATTCCGACGCAATAGTAAGCTCATAATTAATACAAACCATTACATTGATATAAATTTTGATTTATGAAAAATGAAACATTTAACTTATAATCCTTGTATTTAAATGGATAATTCTTCAATAATCAGTATAGTTAGCTTTATAATCGTTATTCTGTTTTTTCTTTTAGGAGCTTTTTTATTTACTGTTAAAACCACAAAAAAAATCAGCAACCAACTACTGGCCAGTTTTTTAATTATTACCGCTATAGATATTAGCGTATTTTTTTATCACAATTTTATTGAATTTCCGCACTCAATAGAAATGTTAAGGATACAAATCTCAAGTTTTAAGGACCCTTTACTATTTCTCTATATTCTCTCAGTAATATATTCCGATTTCAGGCTTAAATCAAAACATCTAGTACTGTTATTGCCTTGGGTAATTAGTATTCTTATACTCATTCCTAATTTCTTTTTAGTATCTAAAACAGATCAATTTCAGTTTAGATTAAATTATGCTGAAACTTTTGAAGGTCAGTTTATAACTGGAATGAATCGCATTGTTGAGATTCTTTATATCATGGCTGAAATATACTACTTATTAAGGTATCGTAAATTACTTCTGGAAAATTACACTAGTAAAGCTGCCTTTTACAATTACCATTGGGTAAAGCAACTTATTATATTTATCCTAATTGGTCAATTACTAACTTTCATTAAAGGTTTTGTAAGAGACTCTGGAGATTTTGAAGTAGAATTCGTAAATGTTTTTAGAATCATTTTATTACTATTTGGGTTATTCTTTAGTTTTTGGTTAGTATTTAAAGCGCTATTGTCTCCAAAGTTGTTCAGAGGAATTGCTGTTGACCTTCGTTTATCTAAAGAAATGATTTCTGACGAGCAAACAGAATTCACCAATCAAATCGAAAGTATTAAATCTTACATGGTTAAAGAGGAGCCTTTTTTAGATGCATCTTTAACTGTAAAAAGTCTTTCTGAAAAAATTGATATCCCACATCGTGAATTATCAATTTTAATAAATCAAGAACTTGGGCAACACTTTTTCGACTTTATAAATAAATATCGTATTGAAAAAGCGATGTCGATTTTAAAAGATCCTTCAAAAAAGAAACACACCGTACTTGAAATTTTATACGACGTTGGTTTTAATTCGAAATCTTCATTTAATACTGCTTTCAAAAAGCACACAGGAAAAACACCAACTTTATACCGTAAATCCTAGTAATAAAAGGGCTTTGTAAAAAATCGAACGTTTTAATTGAGAAAGTCGAACGCATTTTTATCTTAGAAATGCGTTCGACTTTTTATAATCGGTCGTGTACCGTTTCATTCCGTTAGATATTTGCTTCAAATAAAAACAAGTATCAATTTTAAAACGAAACCTTATGAAACGTTTAATTACTTTAATCCTTTTAACACTTCCAACATTTCTAATATCACAAGTTAACATTAAAGGAAAAGTTATAGATCAATCACAACCTATAGTTTGGGCAAATGTCGTTTTAACGAATTTAAATGGTAATATTATTACGGGAAGTATAACTAATGATAATGGTGTATTCCATTTAAAAACAGAACCTGGAACTTACAAATTAACAATTAGTTTTATAGGTTATAATAGTTTTGAAAAAGAAATAGCGATTAAAGATAATTTAGACTTAGGTGAAATTAAATTAGAAGCAGACAATACACTTGACGAAATAGTTATTACGCATCAAAAGAAACTCATTGAACAAAAACCAGATCGTATCATTTTTAATGTTGAAAATAGTGTAACAGGAATTGGTGGTGATGCTTTAGATGCCTTACGAATTGCACCTGGTTTAAGAGTTCAAAACAATAGTGTTAATTTACTGGGCAGAGGTGAATCTAGAGTTATGATAAACGGACGTTTATTGCAACTTTCAGGCGAAGATTTAACAAGCTACTTAAATTCCATATCTGCTAGCAATATTAAAAAAATTGAGATTATAACCACGCCTCCCGCAAAGTATGAAGCTGCAGGCAATGGTGGGCTAATTAATATCATTCTAAAAAAAGGGCGATTAAACTCTTGGAAAAACACCATCTCTCTTGTTGATAATATTAACACGTATAATTTTGTAGCCTTAAGAAACAGTTTGTTATATAACAAAAACAAGGTCAGTCTTTCGTTTAATGTAAATGGCACGAAAGGAAACTCTAGAAATACTGAAGATTTTCAGGTTTACTACCCGAATAGCACATGGGATATTGACATAAACTCTAAGGATAGAGAAGATAACCTATCGGCACAATTATTATTAGACTATGATATTAGTAAAAACACAACTATCGGGATTCAATATTTAGGAAACACAAAAGCACCTAATCTTATAGACAAGAGTATTTCAAGAATTTTCAATCAGTCAAACACTTTGGATTCTTTACTTGTTAACAACGGAAATAATCATTCAAAAGTAAATAGCCATTTAATTAACCTGCATGCTATTACTAAATTAGATACCCTAGGTAAAAGGATCTCTTTTGATGTGGACTATTTTACATACGATTCTAATCAAGACAGAGATTTTATTACAAATACTTTTTCTCCAAATAATGGTTTTTTAGGTGTAAATGCAGCAGCTAATAACTTTTCAGATCAAAATATAGAAAATTTCAGTATAAAAACAGATGTAGATCATCCTATAAAATTCATTAATCTGTCTTATGGCGCTAAAATTAGCAGTATTAAAAACAATAGTGATATTCAGTTTTTTAATACTATAACAGGAACTCCCGTTTTTGATTCGAATATATCAAACACATTTAAATATGAAGAAAACAATCAAGCCATTTATGTTAGTGGGTTAAAAAAAATAAATGAAAAATGGGATATGCAATTAGGGCTAAGGTTGGAAAACACAAAAACTAAAGGCTTCTCGGTAGAATTAAATGAAACCAATACCGATAGCTATACAAAATTGTTTCCTTCTTTTTATGCGAGCTTTAAAAAAAATGGAAACAATAGTTTTTCATTAAGTTATGGTAAGCGCATTGAAAGACCACGTTTTAGAGATTTAAACCCTTTTAGAGTTGTTATTAGCAGCAATACATATAGCGTTGGAAATCCGTTTTTAAGACCCTCTTTTGTTGATAGTTTTGAGTTTAAACATACTTACAAAAACAAATATACTACCAATACTTTTTTAAGCATTAGAGATGACGGATCTAGCATTATTTTTACTTCGGATATTGAAAACAGCACTCAAATTGTAACCCGCTCAAATTTCTTCAAACAGTACATGTATGGTATTGGGGAAAGTTTCCTTTTTGATAAATTCTCGTGGTGGCAAAGTCAAAATAACGTGAATTTGATTGGCTCTAAAACAGAATTTACCGAAGACATTGGAGCTAAACCTCAAAACGGATTTTTATTCAGTGCAACTTCCAGCAATAAATTTATTCTAAACACAACTACCAAATTACAGTTGGATATGTCTTATGATTCTCCTTTTAAGGCAGGTCTATTTAGCTTAGGCAAAACTTACAGTATAGATTTAGGAATTAATAAACAGTTTTTAAATAAAGACCTACAAGTTGCTGTATTAGTAAAAGATGTTTTTAATACATCAAGTTTAAACAACTTAGAATCTACTGTAAATGGTGTTAAACAAGTTTACGGACAAAACGACAATAATCGTTATATTAGGCTTTCTGCTAGTTATAGTTTTGGCAATAAAAATGTGAAGGAAAAAAGGAGAAGCTTTGGAAATGAGGAAGAAAGACAAAGAGTTAATTGATAAAATATTAAAAGCCCATTAGCTAATTGCATATGGGCTTTTAATTATTGTAGTATCTAGTATATTGTTTAATCTACTTTCTTATCTTCAGTTTTAATATCATGTTCAACAAAGTCTCCAGCATTAACAACGGTCCATTTATCAAAAGTTTTAAAGTATTTCTTGATTACTTTATTTACATCATCAACAGTTAAACTAGTAACCTTATCTTCAATGTTTTTATAAAACATCATATCTCTGTCAAAATATAAATTATTATTGATTAAACCTGATAACTCGTTATCTTTTGCTCTGGATACATTTTCACCTTGAACCCAACTAGTCACAGCTACATTAAGTTCCTCTTCAGTAATACCATCTTCAATAAAACGGGCTATTTCTTCTTTAAACCCTTTCTGCACTTTTGATGCATTTTCGGGGGCATAAATAGCATAAACTACTATAGATGAGTTTTTATCCTTCGGGTCAGAATCAACATTAACACGCCCACCTGCTCCATAACTTATTCCATCTTTTTGCCGTAATCTACCAGCTATTCTAGAATTTAAAAAACCGCCTCCAAAAATTGAACTTGCTACTTGAAGTGCCGCATAGTCTTCATCTTCTTCACTGCCTTCAAAAGACATTGTACCAATACTAATGGCATTTTTCTTGTCTGGTGTTTTAATTTTTTCGTTTGCAGCATTATTAAGTTTATAAGCGTCAGATATTGGCGTGTAAGGCTTATCAGATTTAAAATCAGCATATTCTTTTTCAAAATAACCTTTTATGGCTTGCTCATCAATATTACCAATAGCAATTAAAGACGCATTATCTGAAATACCATAAAACTCATCATAATATTCTTGAATGGCATCAACTGTAGCCGCATTAATTTCTTCAACATCTTCTTCTAAAGTAGTTGCATAATTTGGATGTCCCTTTTTATATTTTTGATTTAGTAAACCCAATTGCTTACTAGCTAAAAATTGAGGTTCTGTTTTATTTTGCTCTATACTTGCCAAATCTTGTGTTTTCAATTTTTCTAATTCTGCTTCATCAAAATTTGGGTTTTTTAACATATCTGTCATTAATGCCAAAGTTTCCATTAAATATTCCTCAGTAGTACTTATGTTAGCACTAACTCTACCATTTGAACCAGAAAAACGGATAGACGATTTCAAGGTGCTTAACTTATCTTGAATATCTTGTCTAGAATTATTTTTTGTCCCTTTATCAAGCATTCTAGCAGTATAACTTGCTAATCTACCCTTGTTCATAAAATCATCTACACTTCCATTTCTAAAGGTAAAGGATAACGTTACTGTTTTACCTCTATTATTCTTTTTTATGAATCCATATTCAATAGGAGTTTTCTGAAGTTCGCCAGAATTTAGTCTATTTTGTATATTCTCATAAGACACATCAAATGCTTCTCCCTCTCCATAACCTTCTTTACCTTTATATGAATTTACTAATTCGTCCAATCCTTCAGTATGTTCTATTTCAACACGAATAGGTTGTTTACTTGGAATAAAGTTTCCAACAGTTCTATTGGTATTTATAAAATATCTTTTAATTGCATTATTCACTTTTTCAACTGTCATATTTTCAATTCTATCACGCTGTATAAATGATAATCGCCAATCTCCAGCTGCAATAAATTCACTCATAAAAAGACCTAAATAAGATGAATTTCTAGAAATTTGATCATATTGTTTTAAAAGGTTTGATTTTGCACGATTTAATTCCTCTTCAGTTATTGGATTATTTCCAAAATCGTCAAGTAAGCTTAGCATTGTAGTCTCTGCTTCAGATAAAGATTTGTCAGAAGGCACATTTACATTGATATAAATGTGAGAAGGTTCTTTGGTAAATCTCATATAAGAATATAAACTTGAAGCTTTCTTACCATCAACTAGAGCTTTATATAATCTTCCAGATGGATTACTTGTAAGAACTTCTTCTGCAATAGAAAGGGCTGCAAAGTCTTGATGAGAACCAGCAGGTGTATGATATAAAGCAGAAAGAATTTGCAAGTCTCCTACTCTACTTAATGTAACACGTTTTTCACCATCCTGAGCAGGCTCTACCGTAGGTATATCTCTTAAAGGGATTTCCGGAGTTTTAATTCCAGCAAATTTTTCCTCTATTAGCGCTAACGTTTTGTCTTTTTCAAACTTTCCTGTAACCATAAGCACAGCATTGTCTGGGCGGTAGTATTTTTTATAAAAAGTTTTTAAATTTTCTATAGGAACACGCTCAATATCTGAACGATTTCCAATAGTAGCTTTTCCATAATTATGCCATAAGTATGCACTACTTACTACTTTTTGCGTGAGTACTCTTGAAGGTGAATTTTCACTTCTTTCAAATTCATTTCTTACCACAGAAAACTCAGACTCTAAATCTTTTTTAGCTATATAAGAATTTACCATTCTATCTGATTCTAAATCTAGAGCCCATTCTAAATTTTCATCTGTTGCATTAAAAGTTTCATAATAATTAGTGCGATCGTATGAGGTTGTTCCATTTGGTCTAGCACCATGAGCAGTCAATTCTTTCGGAATATCTGGATGATTTGGCGTTCCTTTAAACACCATATGCTCAAGTAAATGAGCCATACCTTTTTCGCCATAGCCCTCATGGCGTGAACCTACTAAATAAGTTATATTTACGGTAATTGTTTGTGATGAGTTGTCTGGAAACAACAATACTTTTAAACCATTATCTAACTTATATTCGGTTATACCCTCAACGTTGGCAGTTTGTTTAATTTGTGCCTCAGAAAAAGGCGACATAAGTATTAAAAAAGCTAAAAAAGTAAAAATTTGATTGATGTTTTTCATAAAAATTAAGTTTTTTGTTGTTTTTTACAAGTAAAATGTTTCAACTTTTAAAAAGTTGTTAAATTCGCAACTAAATTAACCTAAAATTTGATCTATATATGTAATATTTTGTTAATTTAAAATATAAAGTAAGTTTATTGTTTGTTAACAAGTTCCATTTTTATTCCTCATAAATAATCGTATTTTTGCCCTTAATAAAACCAAATCATTTAATGGGTAAAATCATTGCAATTGCTAACCAAAAAGGAGGCGTAGGAAAAACTACGACATCTATAAATTTGGCAGCTTCACTTGGCGTTCTAGAAAAAAAAGTCTTACTTATTGATGCTGACCCTCAGGCAAATGCAACTTCTGGAATTGGTATAGATGTAGAAAAAGTAGAAATAGGAACCTACCAACTTTTAGAACATTCCAATACTGCAAAAGAAGCCATTATAAAAACGGAAACACCAAACCTGGATATTATTCCTTCGCATATTGACTTAGTTGCTATCGAAATAGAACTTGTTGATAAAGATGAACGTGAGTATATGCTTAAAAAAGCTTTAGGTGACATTAAAAATGATTATGACTATGTCATTATTGATTGTGCGCCTTCACTGGGGCTTTTAACATTAAATGCCTTAACCGCTGCTGATGCTGTAATTATCCCCATTCAATGTGAATATTTTGCGCTTGAAGGTTTAGGAAAACTGTTAAATACCATTAAAAGTGTCCAAAAAATCCATAACCCTGAATTAGATATAGAAGGCTTACTACTTACTATGTACGATTCGCGTTTACGCTTATCAAACCAAGTGGTTGAAGAAGTACAAAAGCATTTTAACGATATGGTATTTCAAACTATCATTCAGCGTAATGTGCGATTAAGCGAAGCGCCTAGTTTTGGTGAGAGTATAATTAATTACGACGCCAGTAGTAAAGGTGCAAGTAATTACTTAAGTTTGGCGAAAGAAATCATCAATAAAAATTTCTAAATTATTATGGCTAAGGCAACAAAAAAACAGGCTTTAGGTAGAGGTTTATCGGCACTGTTAAAAGACCCTGATAATGACATTCAATCCGTTCAAGATAAGAATGCCGACAAGGTTGTAGGCAATATTGTTGAATTAGATATTGATTTTATTGAAGTTAACCCCTTTCAACCGCGTACAAATTTTAGCGAAGAATCTTTACGGGAACTTGCATCTTCTATCAAAGAATTAGGCATTATCCAACCTATAACTGTTAGAAAATCAGGATTTAACAAATATCAATTAGTTTCTGGAGAGCGTCGTTATAGAGCTTCAAAATTGCTCAATTTAGAAACTATTCCAGCATATATAAGAATAGCTAACGATCAAGAATCGTTGGAAATGGCATTGGTTGAAAACATTCAACGCCAAGATTTAGACCCTATCGAAATTGCTTTATCCTACCAACGCTTAATTGATGAAATTCAACTAACCCAAGAACAAATGAGCGAACGTATTGGAAAAAAACGTTCAACCATTGCTAACTATTTGCGCCTATTAAAACTAGACCCAATTATTCAAACCGGTATGCGTGATGGTTTCATTTCTATGGGGCATGGGCGCGCACTTATTACTATTGAAGACCAAACTATTCAGCTCGATATTTACGAAAAAATCCTTTCAAACAAATTATCAGTTAGGGAAACAGAGGTATTGGTTAGAAATTTCAATACTAATGACGAGGTAAAAGTGCCTTCCAAAAAACAGGAAGATGATGAGGTGCCTAAATACGTTAAAAAAGGCCTCTCAACATTTTCAGAATACTTTGGACATAAAATAGACGTTAAAGTTTCTAAGAATGGCAAAGGAAAAATCACAATTCCTTTTCACTCTGAAGAAGATTTTAATCGTATTAAAAAATTAGTTCAAGGTGCCAAATAAATTCCTAATAACAGGTCTATTCGTATTACTTCTTTGTTTTTCTGTTGTTGGGCAAGACAAAGAAAAAATAGAGAAAAACCCACAAATACCTAAGGTAGTAGTTATAGATTCCATTATAGAAATTAAAGAGCCCATAAATCCGTTATCGCCGGCAAAAGCTGCCTTTTATTCTGCAATTTTACCCGGACTAGGGCAAGCTTACAATAAAAAATACTGGAAAATACCTATTGTTTATGGAGCCATTGGCACAGGCGTTTATTTTTATATAACTAATAATAAAGAGTACAATAGATATAGAGATGCTTACAAAAGCAGATTAGCCGGTTTTGAAACTGATGAATTCTATTTCGATTCTCAAGGAAATAAATTATCAAGTCCTAGGGTTACCACCGAAGGTCTAGAGCGTGGGCAGAAATTTTTTAGAAAAAATAAAGAAGTATCGCTTTTAGTAACTATGGGCATTTACGCCTTAAATATTATTGATGCTAATGTTGATGCCCATTTACTGCAATATAATGTAGACGAAAACTTATCTTTGGCACCACATTATAACATCAATGAAATTGATGCTACTGGCAACGTTGGATTAACTTTAAATTTTAAATTTTAGCCCATAATGCATAATGGGTATTTAGTAATTAAAAGCCTAAAAAATAACTTTTATAAAATTTTAAATAAATGAACATTGCTTTACTTGGATACGGAAGAATGGGACAAACCATAGAACAAATTGCCTTAAAAAGAGGTCATAATATTGTTTTAAAAGTTGACAAAGACGATAAAGATTATGATATAACTAAAGCAGATGTTGCTATAGATTTTAGTATTCCTACTGTAGCTTATGGCAATATTTCTAACTGTTTACATAACAACGTTCCTGTAATTTCTGGAACAACGGGCTGGTTGAAAGATTATGATAAAGCTGTTGCTTTATGTGAAGAAAAAAAGGGGGCGTTTATTTATGCTTCAAACTATAGTTTAGGTGTAAATATTTTTTTTGAGTTGAATAAAACACTGGCAAAAATGATGAGTAACTTGAAACAATACCATGTTTCTATGGAAGAAATTCATCACACAAAAAAGTTGGATGCACCAAGTGGAACAGCCATTTCTTTAGCAAACGATATTATTTCGAATCATGATGGTTATACGGAATGGAAACTTGATAAAAATGGAGAAGCAACTATTCCAATAATTGCAAAACGCATTGAAGATGTTCCAGGAACTCACACGGTTACCTATAAAAGCGAAGTAGACACGGTAACTATTGAACATGTTGCCAACAACAGAGAAGGTTTTGCCTTGGGAGCTGTAATTGCTGCTGAATGGATTGTTGGGAAAACGGGTGTTTTCACCATGAACGATGTGTTAAATATTGGTTAATACTTGTTTAAATTGTAACAACATGAGTAAGTTTAGCTACTAACGACAGAATTAAAAATTAATCAATTGTCATTAGACAATTATCAATAAAAAATAAGATTATGACATTGATGCAATGGTTTATTTTCATCTTGATTATTCAAGTTGTACATGGTTTAGGAACTTGGAAATTATATATTAAGGCCGGCCGACAAGCTTGGGAAGCTTTTGTTCCTGTTTATAATGGTGTTGTTTTAATGAAAATAATCAATCGCCCATGGTGGTGGATAATTCTTTTATTTTTACCTATTGTAAACCTCATTATGCTTGCCATTGTTTGGGTAGAAACAGCTAGAAGTTTTGGCAAAAACAGTAACCTTGATACTTTTTTAGCCATTATTACTTTTGGGTTTTATAATTTCTATTTAAACTATGTCGCCGATGTTAAATACATTGAAAACAGAAGTTTACAACCTAAATCTGGAGGAGGCGACTGGGTTAGTTCTATTTTGTTTGCTATAGTAGCCGCTACCATTGTACACACTTATTTTATTCAACCATTTACAATTCCATCATCATCTTTAGAAAAATCATTACTTGTTGGCGATTTCTTATTTGTTAGTAAGTTTCATTATGGCGCCAGAGTTCCTATGTCAACGGTTGCAGCTCCTATGGTACACGATACCATTCCTGTTCTGAAAAAGAAATCGTATTTATTTGATGACCATAAAGGAAGTAATTCTTTGATCAATAAATTGCAATTACCTTATTTACGTATTCCCGGTTTTGAAAAGATTGAAAGAAACGACATTGTTGTTTTCAATCAACCAGCAGATACGTTGTTGGATATGAACAATTTTAAGCCCGATAGAAACTACTATAAACCGATTGACAAAAAAACAAACCTAGTAAAACGTTCTGTTGGAGTGCCAGGTGATACATTGGAAGTCCGTAATGGTTTTGTTTATATAAATGGCAAAAAAAACGAATTACCAGACAGAGCACATCTGCAATTTAGTTATTTAGTACAGCCTAAAACCAATCAATTTAATCCCAAATATTTAAAAGACAGGTATGATATTACGGATGGCTTTGGGATTATGAACCAACAAAATACTTATTATTTTTCAGCAATATCAGACGAGGCTTTAGCGCAGTTTAAAAATCATCCCAATGTTGCGAGCATAACACCAAACAAAAAAGAAAAAGGGGTTAGAGACCCTAATATTTTCCCTCACGATCCGTCGTACAATTGGAATATAGATTTCTTTGGCCCATTGTATATCCCCGAAGCTGGAAAAACAATTGCTATTAATTTAGAAGTTTTACCACTTTACAAACGCGTAATCACAGAATATGAAGGCAATACGCTGCAAGTAAAAGGCAATCAGATTTTAATAAATGGAGAAGTAACAGACACCTATACATTTAAACAGAATTACTATTGGATGATGGGTGATAACCGCCACAACTCCATTGATGCCAGACGATGGGGATTTGTACCTTTTGACCACGTAGTTGGAAAGCCTGTATTTATCTGGATGAGTTGGGATGGTTTAAAAAACCCGCGTTGGGAACGTTTCTTTACAACCGTTGGTGGTAGCGGAAAAGCAACCTCATATTTTATTCCGTTTTTAGTATTATTATTTGGCTACTTAGGTTTTAACGAATGGAGAAAACGCAAGAAAAATAGTTGATTTGTTTTTTTGTCATTCCCTGCAAGATCGAAGATTCACGAATACTATATTTTTAAATTTAAATTGATGGGTAATGCAGGAATCTTATAAATTGAAACTTAATTTTATTAAAATGGATTTCTGCCTCCGCAGGGAATGACAGGACAGATGAACATCATTATACATCCAACATACTTCCCTAATATAGCACACTTCGCCGCCATGGCAAATGCTAAGGAAGTTATTTTTGAAATGCATGATAATTTTGTAAAACAAACCTATAGAAATCGAACTTATATTCACGGCGCAAACGGCAAATTAGCATTAAATATTCCTGTAATTCACTCGCAAAAAAACCGCCAGAAGTATCGTGATGTTAAAATTTTTAATGAAGAAAAATGGCAAAGTCTGCATTGGAAATCCTTACTTTCAGCGTATAGAACCTCTCCTTTTTTTGAATTTTATGAAGATGAGCTTCAGCCCCTATTTGAATATAAAGCAGATTATATTTTAGATTTTAATTTAAAGTGTTCTGAAATGGTATGCGATTGTTTGCAATTAGATTTAAACACATCAAAAACGGAAGTCTATCAAAACAAGATCGAAGATATTAACGATTTTAGACACTTGGTAAACGCTAAAAAAGAACCACATTACCCATTTAATACTTACACTCAAGTATTTAGCGATAAACATGGGTTTATTCCCAATTTAAGCATTCTGGATTTGCTTTTTAATGAAGGTCCCAACGCACTGAATTATTTAGAGTCGCAAACTATAAGTTCTCCATAATGCTACAAACATTTGCACATTACGGTTCTCATATTTTAATACCATTAATTGTAGCTTTAATTTGGTATAAAGAAAACTGGAAAATGGCTTTTTTAATTATGTTTTCAGGTATGTGGATTGACATTGACCATCTATTAGCAAATCCTATTTTCGACACAAATAGGTGCAGCATTAATTTTCATCCGCTTCACTCCTACTACGCCATTGCAGTTTATGTACTGCTTTTATTTCCCAATAAAACACGTTTAATAGGTTTAGGCTTAGTAATTCATATTATTGCAGATGTGGTTGATTGTAGTTTTATGTAACATGAGTTCTAGATAAATATTAGGAGCGATTATATAACCTTATAGAGTGTAATTCCCTCCTTGAGGAGGGTTAGGGAGGTGTTATTTGATATGGATAACACCCCTTATGGGCTTCGCTG
>TARA_R110002049_G_scaffold299634_1_pt1 | contig 12854 bp, 10 predicted proteins | sample TARA_R110002049 | Tara Oceans TARA_R110002049 (sample SAMEA4396941) | marine metagenome | biome: Polar Biome; feature: [SRF] surface water layer (ENVO:00010504); material: water (ENVO:00002006), including particulate matter (ENVO:01000060) such as... | depth 5 m | reverse complement strand
CAGGTCGGGAAAGGCGTCCTCATAGGTTACCTGGGATTGGCATAATGCCGATAGGAGGAAAATTAGGAGGTATGTTGCAAAAGGTTGAGAATGTAGTTCCATAATAATTAAAATACCATATTTGGATAAATATGGGTCAACTATATAAATATACGCTTACATAGATTGATTATTAGCGTTTTAGCTTAAAAAAATAACGCTAATACATTAATTATAATTTAATGGAAGAAAAGTTTAAACACAAATAGAGAAATTACGTACAATCTTACAGGAATAAGCTATTTAGGCATATGGATAGGTATAACTATTTGGTTGTTTATTCAATCTTCCTAAATCTATCGGAATTATGTTGATCTGGTAATTCTGATAATATGGAAAGTTGATATTTTAGCGGTGCTGATTGGGAATATTACACCTAAATAGTTTTATTCAAAACTACTTTCTGTTTAGATTTGCCTCCATCTAAAATATAGGATAGTTCATTGTCTATTTTGTAAACCGTTACCTTGGTTTCATGAAGGGTGTTGGAATATAAAAAGTCGTAGACGATTTTTCGTAAAAATGAGTAGGCTTCCAAATTATGATCGATCTTGGTTATTTCAGCTGGAGAATATATTTTTTCTATACTTTCCGTTGTATAAGATAGTTCCTTTTTTTGTTTGTTTTTAAACCTTAAATAGTTCTTAATATTTCTAGTATAAACATGAACATTTTTTGAAACCAAATAGGATTTAACTTTAATTTTGACCGCTGTATAGTAGGCATAAACTATTGTGGGAATTGATTTTTTGGAAAATACCAAATGGTGTTCAAATTTATAGATGTTGTTGCTCCATCTGCACTTATAATCCAATGTCCCCCATCCCATTTCAAAAATGTTAAAATGGTTCGCTATACACCATTCCAATTGTTTGTAAATATTTATATGTCCGAGTCCAAATTTAGCATAGTCAATGTCATAAGAAGAAATATAATTAAAATGAATCAGATTAAAATTATAATTTAAAGAGATTGAAATAGGTTTTTTATCGTCATAAATAACAAAAAGGCAAGCTCTTTTTTCTTTAATCAGTGGATAAGCTCTCTTGCATCTTTCGGACCAGTTAACAATACTTTCACTAGTTTCATTTCTCTGCATAAATCGCTGTACAATCATTTGGTGTAACCTTTGCATAAGATCATCAAATAGATCTTTGTCTATTTCGCCATAATACATGGAATACCTAATATTGAAGCATGTGTCTAATTTGCTGATAGATCTTTTTATGTTTTTACTATGTCTGTTAAATTGTTTCTTGATATAGCTTTCCACTTGGTTAACTCCTTCTAAATCAATTGCATAGCCTTTTTCTTGAATACATCGTATTACCTTTGTAGAACTGGTGGCTTCACCTCTATATGTGGCATATAGATAGCCAGGAATATACTTTATTGAATTAATGGACGAATCTTTGTTTACCTGAGAAATTTTTTTAGAAGCCTTAAAATAAGTCTTGTTTTTAGTTTTGAAGAGTAAATCTTCACAGATATTGGGAACGCCATTTTTGTTCTCAAAAATATCAAGTAATAAATTATGATTTTCTAATTTGGGAAAATGCATTGCAATCAACTGAATTAAATAAGGATTAAAATAATAAATATTGTGCTTCTTTTTGGATTTAGTAAATGGTATTGCTCGTTTAGGTTGCTTTTTAAAATTAAAATAATTAATAATAACTTTTATTGGCTTCCTTTTACTATCAATAATATAGAAAGAAGATGTATCCAAAGCTCGATATAGCATAATATCCTTTTCCTTTTCACAGTTTACCTATAAATAGTTGTATAGCATTAATGAATATTCCCAATGGCCGCAGATCATTACTTTTTTTTGGGAAGGATTATTAATATCCATATCCTAACTCTTTGAAATATTTACAATGTTTCAATATTTAATGGGATTTTGACATTGTGAGCATTACCCTCCTGTCGTTACACTCGAGTACAAATCTGTTTTTATCCTGAGTATTTTTTTTAACCTTCAAATCTTTTTCAGATGAGTTGTTCAGATATAAAAACTCAAAGATATTGGCCTTTAAATGGATCCATTCAACACTATCCCTGTTTATTTCAATATATTTTTCCAAATTGATTTCATTCCCAATGGGCATGGAGAAGTATTTTTCGTTTTCATTTTTCTTGGCATGTAGGTTCCTAAACCGAAAGGTTAACTTATGAAATTTGACATTCAGATTTTTATCCCTGAAATATTGTTTAAGATTAAAATATAATGCTATGGCATTACCCAGAGCAGAGGATATTATAGATGATTTATCGTAATACAGGTGATATTCAAAATAATATTCTTTATTGGCCCATCTTTTTTTATAGTCGAAATAACCCTTTGAGAAATCAAAATATTTGAACTCTTGATTTATGGACCATTCAATAAGTTTCATAATGCTTACCGATCCCAGATGAAACTTTTCATAATCAATATCAAAAACGGTTATAGCATCGAAAACAATGTTATCTGAAAAATAGTTCAAGGTTACACCAATTGGGGTATCCCCATTATATATTACAAAAAGGGAGGCTTTCTTTTCAAGGATCATCGGATATGCCACCTCGGCATAAAAGTTCCATTCCTTTGGGTCTAGATTATTGTTGGCAGTGCCTTTGTCCAAAAACCGTTTCTCCAACAGCAGTTTAAAATGCATAAAAATGGAATTGTATTGGTCAGGATCCATGTCACCAAAATACATTCTATATGAAATATCAAAACAACTTTCCAGCCGTTTTTTATATTTATTTAGTTTGTATCTGGAGCTTTTGCTAAATGCGGAAGAAAAGTATTGGTTAAAGTCGGAATAGTTTAGCAGTTCTACTAAAAATCCATGGTATTGTTTAATTTTGAAAAGACCGAGTTTTTTATTTGAATTATTTATTTTCAAATTTAAAAAGGTGGGGACATCATAAATTATAAAAACACTTTTTGCAAAATCCGGGCTTTGGTCCGGCACCATTGTGTAAGAAATTCCTTTGGTATGATTTTTCCCTATATTGAAATAGATTGGTAACCAAGTGGATTTGGTAAAGGAGAGATTTCCAATGAACTTAAAGAAATAAGTTGGCTTATTTTTATTGAAATGTTGTGACCAAATACGTGTAAACGTATCCGATAGGAAGGGATTATCTTTCATATGTTGCAATTTATGATTTAATCATCGTTACTATACCGATAACTTGGGAAAAAGGTATTGGACCCGATATTGGTCAAATTTCCATCCTTTTGTAGATTTCGTTTCGTTAATTCCACATATTCCGGCTCATTAACAATATATTTCCAAAGCTCAAATTCTTTAAAATCTTTAGAAAAACCCGATTTGAAACGAAATAATGAATCTTCGCTACTTCCAACACCACCACCTAAATTATAAAATTTGTAACCTTCCTTTGTTGCCATAATGCGCATTTCGTCAATTAGCATTTTAATTGGATTTAAATGCAGATATTCTTCAGATGCTCCTGATAAGTGGTATTGCACAATATTGTACTTTTTTATAAACATTGCACCTGCAATTATTTTTTTTGTTTCATTGTGCTCTGCGATTAAAACTTCGGCTTTAAAGTCTTTACATTGTAAAAGATCATAAAAATAATCACGACCAAAAAAATAACCTTTTGTAGCATTTACACGACGCATGTTCTCATAATATAGTTCTATGAATGTATCAATTTCGCTTTCGGTGGCTGATAATTTTGCTGTATAATGGTTTCTAGATTTGTTGATATAGGATTTAAGTCTCCTATTATAATGTTTTTTTTGGGTATCCAGATCCTTGGTTAGGTCGATATTAACTATTTTACCGCTAAAGCATATTTCGCCCTGGTTTTTTAAAACTATATTCTGTAGCGGAATAAACGGATTTAACCTTGAGAAAACAGAAATAATTTTCATTTTAAGAAAGAACTCATGAAGTAGATTCTTATAATTAATGTTATCGAAATTTGAATCTATATTTTTGGATAAGGGCCCTGCATATCCATAGACCGAAGTGGCATCCATATTGGGAGATCCTGGAATTTTTCTCAATAATAGTGGAAGTGCAATTACTCTGTCCTGTTCGTTATATTTTATTATGATAGCACGATCACTTTTATTTTTTGCTATTCTATGGTAATCATAGGTGTGATAGAAATCTGAATGCTCAAAAGTATCGACAAGTGCATCCCATTCCACCTTTTTTTCTACAATTGTAATATACGGCATGAATCGGAAAATCTTTATAAAATGAAATAATTGGGTTAAAAGAAAACATTGTGAATAATTACCATGTAAATGTATTAATCCTTACGTAAAATTTATCCTTATTTGATTTAATATTTATCAAATAAATATGATAGTAAGTTGGTCAATTATATATGTAGCTGCAGGCGGAAGGAAGTTATGGAAATCCTTATTTTTTTATTTTCTTGCCAGCGGCATTGACAGAAAGATTATTTTCAAATTCAATTTGTTGAGGAATCTTATACATAGACAATTTTTCAGAACATCTCATTAGAACTTTTTCCTTCATTTTTTCATGATCCATTTGGCTATTTAGTACAATTGTAGCTTTTATGGCTTCACCCAATATGTCATCTTCAATTCCCGTAATAGTGCAATCTACCACTTCAGGTATAGACAGGATAACTTCTTCTATTTCCTTTGGGCTCACGCGTTTTCCGCCAACCTTAATGATTTCTTTTTTTCGTGCCATTAAATACAAATAGCCATCCTTATCAGCGACGGCGATATCACCGGTATAAAGCCATCCATCGATAATGGTTTTTTTTGTTTCTTCGAATTCCTTATAATAGCCAAGCATAATATTTTCTCCTTTTGCCATTAGCTCACCCTCTTCCCCAAAGTTAACTGGATCACCATTTTTATTTACAATTTTTAGGTATACACCGGGAATACCTTTCCCAATAGATCCTTTCTTTACACTAATCAAATTGGGAGGTAAATAAGACAAACGTGCAGTGGCCTCGGTTTGTCCATACATGACGAAGAATTCAATTTTCGGAAAAGATTCCACAAATTCATCAATAAAAACATTATGCAATTTGCCTCCAGCCTGAGTAACATATCTTAAATCAGGGAAATCTGTATTTTTAAAATTTTGGGATTTTTTAAGCAATATTTGATAATGACTGGGAACCCCTGCAAATCCAGTGCATTTATACTTTTTTAAATCGTTGATGACCGAACCTAAAAAGATAAAACTATTATTCAATACAATAGATCCCCCAACCCTCAGATGGGTATGCAATAATGAAAGACCATAACAGTAAAAGAAAGGTAAAACTACTCCGACAATATCCTTAGAGGATAAACTTAAATATTCAATTATGGAATGGGTATTGGCAATAATATTTTGATGGCTTATCATAACACCTTTCGGTGCCCCTGTAGATCCGGAGGTAAATATAATCTCAGCCAGACTATTTTTGTCGAAATCCAAATCGAATAAAACTACTTCCTGATGTCCGATTATTTCGTCAAGTACAGCTTCATCTATCAGTTGTACGCTGTTGTCCAATTGTTGTTTTGATTGTATACTGCGGGCCATAAAAACACTTTTGCAATCTGTAGCCTTTACTATAAAATCTAAATTTTCTTGCTCAATAGAAAAATTGAGTGGAACACAAACATTACCAGATTTAAGAATTCCCAAATAAGCAGTAATAAAAAAAACAGAATTGGGGCTAATTAAAACTATGTTTTGATCCCGACCAACATTTAGCTTTAAATATGAAGCAACTTTTAAACTGTCTTCATGAAGTTTTTTAAATGAAATTTTCTCTTTTGGGCCCAACACAAAATCCTTTTCAAGATTTTGTGTTGAGTCAAATAAATAATCAAAAACATTCATAAATAATAGAATTATTGTTTTAGAATATAGGCTTCATTCTCAAATATTCAGTAGTTTTTTTCTTTCTTTCAAAACTCTTATAAATATTCTCAATTTCCTGGGCTGATTTGTCCATTACTTTACCAACTTCTTCGGCCTTATAATTATTCTCCCAACCATACCAGATCAAATCCATTTCCTTAAATGGCATTTGATAGAAAAAGTCTTCTTGAGTTTGCTCAGCGGTATAAGTATCGGTTGTTGGAGTTCGGTCAATTATTTCCTGAGGAACTCCAAGGTGTTTTGCTAATTGATAAACCTGAGTTTTGTAGAGGTGTCCGATAGGCATTACATCGGCACCACCATCACCATATTTTACAAAAAAGCCTTGCTCAACCTCATGCTTGTTAGGGGTGCCAATAACAGCACAATGTAGTCTTTCTGCATGATAGTAAAGCATGGACATCCTACTGCGTTGTTTAAAGTTGGTCGAAGCTACAATTTGTAGATATTCTTTAGCAGGTAATAATTTACTAACTACTTCTCCATTTGGCTTTATGACCGTCACTGAAAATATTGCTGGAATATTTTGTCCAATATTTTGTTTAATTTCAATTTTAGCTTTATCCACTTTTGGGTCAAAATCAGTTATTACCCTGGCAATAGCTTCATCTCTTCTTTCATAGCAACCAAATCCATCCAAAGCTTTGGTAATGTTCTCCTCCAAAGTTTTGACATTGAATTTATTGGCTAATTTCAAGGCTAGGTTTTTACTGTCATCACTAGAATCCTGTTCTGGTAACATAATTGCTGTTACTTTTTCAGGACCAAATGCTTTTGCCGATAGGGCCATACAAACTGATGAATCAATACCACCGCTGATACCGATAACGGCCCCTCTGCGTTGTAATTTTTGAGCAACATCGGATTTTAACTTGGTGATGATATTATTACAAACTTCATCAATGTTTTCAAGGTGTAAAATATCTTTCGAAAATGGTTTCATAAAAAAGGATTTATTAAGGTTTAATAGTCTAATATCGTTTTATCAAGATTAACGAGTCTATCGTCATTAAGTTCCTGAATTGATTTATTTATAAAAAGGTCATTTAAAATTTGAGTGGACAATATGGCCGTTAAAGCCATGTTGTCTATTTCGGAAACCTGATTTTTGGTTTTCATTTTAGTAAGCAGTTGACTTACGTAGTCTGGATTAAAGATTCTTGCTTGTTTAATAGCGGATTCGGACAACATTTCTTTGAGATAAGCAGGTAAGCTGTCCGAGGCAAAAGAACTTCTTATCGGAGCTCTATATGCCTGCTTGGGCCTATTTAAAATTACATCAGGCAATTTACCTTTCATTAATTTTTTTAATAGATATTTTTCGTTTAGCCCATTCAGTTTTAAGTCGGGGTGTAAGCTCATACAGAATTCTATTACCCTATGGTCTAAAAAGGGGTACCTGCCTTCAATGGAATTGGCCATGCCCATACGATCCCCCTGTGAGGATAAAAGGTAACCCGACATAAATATATTTAATTCGATCCATTGCGCCTTGGCCAAAGAATCTAGACCATTAAGTTTATCTCCAAGTTTTTGTTCAATACTGTTTATCGGACTATAGTCACCTATTGCATCCCGGTATTCTTTGGTTAAATAGTTATTGATTCGTGAAGTATTGTTCCATCTTAGTAAATGGGAATAAATAGGAGATGAAGTTTCACTTAATTTGTATCCAAAGAACATTTTTAGAACATTGTTGTTTGCATTCTGCATCTGCGGCAAATAAGGATATAATTTCTTTAGCAAGAGCGGACGGTATTTGGATGCCGGGTCCTTTGCCCAAAACCGCCTTATTTTAGCTTCCTTAAAAATATTGTATCCACCTAAAAGTTCGTCGGCTCCCTCGCCGGTAATAACAACTTTAATATTTTGGTCACGTACACTCTTGGCCAAAAGGCTCATTGGAGCAGGGGCAGTTCTTAACAAAGGGGCCTCGGAGTGCCAAACCACGCTTTTAAAATTATCTGCAATATCACTTGGACTACACATCACACTGGAATGCTGTGTTTTGAAATAATCGGAAGCTATATTTTGATAGGATGATTCATCATAATCCTTTTCCGTAAAACCAATAGAAAAAGTTTGGAGATTATCAGGAGAAATATTTTTGATAAAGGAAGTGGTTACACTGGAGTCCAATCCACCACTAAGATAGGCCGCCACCTGAACGTCTGCCCTCAGCCTTAATTTCACTGCATCACTAAAAATGGTCTCAAAATCCTTGACCGCATCATCAATGTTCGTGTACCTGTATTCGTCGGGTTTGTATAACGGCAGCTGCCAATAGGTGGTAAGTTTTTTTGACTCTTTATCTATAATCATATAACTTCCAGGGGGAACTTCATAAACATCTTCAAAGACCGTACTAGGAGATAATGCGGTCCAAAATGTAAAGTATTCGGAAATGGCTTTTGGCGAAAGTTTCGGAACAAAACATGGAAACTCCAACATACTTTTTATTTCGGAGGCAAATACTAAGGATTCATTCACCTCAGTGTAATATAATGGTCTTATGCCAACCCTATCCCTTGCCAAAAACAATTCTTGTTTATTTTTATCCCAAATGGCAATAGAAAATTGTCCGTTTAATTTGTGGACAAATTCAGGTCCATACTCCTCGAATAAGTGAACTATAACTTCTGTATCACTATTGGTCTTAAAGGAGTGATTTTTCATCAAAAGTTCCTCCCTAAGTTCAATATGATTAAATATCTCACCGTTAAAAACGACCCACAAGGTTTCATCACTATTGGAAATTGGCATAGTGCCGCTGCTTAGGTCCACAATACTCAATCGTACACTTCCCAACCCAATTTTGTCTGATAAGTAAATACCACTTTGGTCCGGTCCCCTATGTTGGATTCTTGTAAGCATTCGTCTTAGAATGCTAGTCTGCTCTGGACTATCTGCTTGAAAGTTATAGAAACCGGCGATACCGCACATATCTATGTATTAATTATTATTAGAATATTACAGTTTGCCTTCTATGAATTTTATAATACTATTTACCGATTCAAAATTTTCCGGCAAAAGCTCATCGTCATTTACAACTACGTTAAATTCCTCCTTTAAAAATTCAATAAGAAACAATAATCCCATAGAATCCAATAGACCTGTTTCAAAAATTAAGGTGTCATCGGAAATAGTCTTATTATCGGATAGGGTGGCATTGATAATGTAATCTTTTATTTTACTTTTGGTTTCAATTTGTGTTAACATTGCTATAAATAATTTTGATTAATATTGATTTATTTTCATTCAGGGGATAAACATAATTTTAATTTTCAAACTAAAATAATTTTGCCTAGATAAATCGCCAAAAGGCAAAATATAACGGGTTAAATGGTTTTTATAGAGGGGGGTTTTATTCGTAATATGTTCTTTACAACAAGAGGGGCGAAAAGGTTTAAATCCAATTAATCCAATGTAGGGATTTTAATAGATTTTAAATAAACTACATAATTTAATCTATAGCAATGTCTCCAATCCACGGATATAATTATCTCTTGTGTCGAGAGCTCAATGAAAAAAGGCAAGAGCTCGTCAAAAATAACAATTTAACGTTTATAATTGTAGTTTTAACTACAAATAAATAGTTAAAGCGAACTTATCTGTTTCTTTGATGTTCAGAATAAATCAAATTCTAATTTTATTAATGAACAAAAAAATAAGCATTTGTTTGGTTGGTAGCGAAGATGCCCATAAAAGGATTGGATTGGCGCAGTGCCTAATTCGAAATAATTTTGATGTCACCATTTTGGGTACCAAGGATTACGATTACCCGGAAGGTATAAAGTATATAGGTTATAAATTAAATAGAAAATTCGATCCCATATCCGATTTTAAGACGATATTGGAGTACAGAAGAATTCTTAAGGCACATAAGTTTGATATTGTCCAAACATTTGACACCAAGCCGGCATTTATTTTTCCATATGCAATATTTGGACTCAATACCAAAGTAATTAGAACAATTACGGGTATGGGCACTGTATTTATGTCCAATGATTTAAAATTTAAAATCTATAGAATTTTCTATATTACATTGCATTTTCTAATTAGAAAGAGAGTATATCACACCACTTTTCAAAATGAGGATGATAGAAAATACTTCATGGACAATAAATTGGTGAACCATTCCAACAGTTCATTGATTTATGGAAGTGGTATAGATCTTTCCAATTTAATAAATAAGACAAAAAATAAAACCTCAAATTTTACCTTCATATGTGTTTCTAGATTGGTATATGAAAAGGGGATAATTAATTATTTGGAAGCAGCGCAAATATGTAAAGACAATAATTATGAGTATAAATTTATATTGGTTGGACCATTGGAAGAAGCAACTAAACGATTAAATTTACAGATTGTTGAGAAATATAGTAATGTTGTTGATTGGTTAGGACCTAGGAAGGATGTTCAAGAATTAATGCTCAACTCGGATGCATTTGTTCTTCCTACCTTTAGGGAAGGTTTCTCCAGAGTATTGTTGGAAGCTTCTGCTTTAGGTTTACCAAGTATTACAACAAATGTCCCTGGTACAAATGAAATAGTGAGACATTTGCAAGAAGGCCTCCACGTTGAAGTGGAGAATTCCAAAGATTTGGCCAATGTGATGGTTAAATTGGCAGAGGATAGACAATTGGCCGAGCGGTTAGGAAATAATGCTAGATTACATGTAAAACAATTTAGTTTAAGCGTTATTAGTGGTGAGTATATAGATTTATATAAAAAAGCAATATAAGAAAGCGATATGAAAATTCCATTTTCCCCTCCTTTTATTAATGATTCAGTTAAGAACGAAGTAATGGATTCTCTTGAATCCGGATGGATCACGACTGGGCCCAAAGTAAAGAAATTAGAAAGCCAAATAGCTGAGTTAACCAAAGCACCACAGGTTCTTTGTGTTAATTCGTGGACTTCTGGCGCTATTTTAATGTTAAAATGGTTCGGTGTGAAACCGGATGATGAGATAATATTACCTGCATATACCTATTCAGCTACGGCTTTGGCGGTGATTCATGCTCATGCCACACCTATTATGGTGGACGTTTCTGAAGATTTTAATATATCATTGAATGCTATTGAAAAAGCTATAACTAATAAAACTAAGGTAATCTTTCCTGTAGATATTGCCGGATGGCCATGTGACTATAAGGAAATTAACAAATTAGTTCTAAGTAAACAGAATTTATTTGAAGCCAACAATGAGATTCAGGAAAAGTTAGGACGAATTCTGGTAATATCGGACGCAGCTCACTCTATAGGTGCGAAATATGACGGCCAACAAACCGGAGTTTTAACTGATGTAACCATATTTTCCTTGCATGCTGTAAAGAATGTAACCACAGCTGAAGGAGGGGCCATATGTTTAAATTTCCCCCTTCCATTCAACAACGAGGAGTTATACAATACTTTAAGATGCTATTCCTTGAACGGACAAACAAAGGATGCCTTTACCAAGAGTAAGGCCGGGGCATGGAGTTACGACATTATTTATCCGGGATTAAAAATTAATATGCCCGATGTATTGGCTGCTATTGGGATAGGGCAAATGGAAAGCTATATTAGTACGGCACTACCTGAAAGAGTAAGAATTTTTGAAGAATATAATTCACATTTCTCTGAAAAGGAATGGGCTATTCTTCCTCCATATAAATCTAATATAAAACAATCTTCCTGCCATATTTATGCACTTCGAATTGAAGGGGTCAATGAAGAGCAACGTGACCAGATCATCACAATGATTTCCAATTTTGATGTGGCAGTAAACGTTCATTTTAAACCCTTGCCATTACTTTCGTTATTCAAGGAGATGGGATATTTAATTGAGGATTACCCCAATGCCTATAACCAATATGCCAATGAAATATCTTTGCCTATTTACCCACAATTATCATCTAAGGAAATTACCTATATTATTAAGGCTGTTTGCGAATCCGTAGAAAAGGTGCTTTATGCTCAAGAGAAGCTTTGATATATTAAGTTCTGGTCTAGGTCTATTGTTTATTTCTCCTGTATTGTTTATTGTATCGATGGTGATCGCATTGTCTTCAAAAGGTGGAGTATTTTATAAGCAGAGTAGGGTAGGACTACATGGAATAAATTTTAACATTCTAAAATTTAGAACTATGTACACAGGTTCGGACAAGAATGGTTTATTAACAGTTGGAGATCGAGATCCTAGGGTTACTCCAATAGGCTATTATCTCCGGAAATACAAATTGGATGAATTACCACAATTGATAAATGTTTTTATTGGCAATATGAGTTTGGTGGGTCCAAGACCTGAGGTTTCCAAATATGTAAATTTGTATTCACAAGAGGATAGAATTGTTCTTTCCATTAAACCGGGAATTACGGATTACGCTTCTATTTTTTTTAGAAATGAGAACGAAATATTGAAATCGGCCAGTGATCCCGAAAAGAAGTATATTGAGGAGGTAATGCCAAGGAAACTGGAACTGAACAAGAAATATATTGAAGAAAAGGGAATATTGACAGATTTGAAAATTATATTCTTAACATTTAAATCTATTTTCAATAAAAATGATGAAGTGGCCATGTAAATGCGTTCATTTAGAGACTGCTGAAATAATTTAAAACTAGGTCCTTCTAGTTTTAATTTATTGTTTCGCTAGGAATCGGTGAACTAAGGGAAAATTAATATTATCATTTTTCCAGTAGAAAAAAGAATAAGTGGAGCTATAATACTTAGAGGGTTACTTTTTTCTTGTAATATTTGGTCCATTCTTATTTAATATGTTTTATTTATTATTGGACCTAAGGTATTCTGGAAATATTAATTTATATTAATTTGATGGTGTTGTATTTCTATTTAGGGAAATAATGGATCAAGAACAAAAGTTGGGTCTGAAGTGAATAATTTATTTCTTTGCACTTTAAATTTAA
>TARA_R110002049_G_scaffold187568_2_pt1 | contig 12858 bp, 15 predicted proteins | sample TARA_R110002049 | Tara Oceans TARA_R110002049 (sample SAMEA4396941) | marine metagenome | biome: Polar Biome; feature: [SRF] surface water layer (ENVO:00010504); material: water (ENVO:00002006), including particulate matter (ENVO:01000060) such as... | depth 5 m | reverse complement strand
GCCCTTCTTTGAGTTCTATGAGGATGACATAGCCCCTTTGTACCATAAAAAGTTCGACTCATTAATGGATTATAACCTCAAAAGCATTGAGACCATTTGTGAATGTTTGCAAATAAATATGCCCACCAGTACAACGGAGAGCTATGAAGTTACTGTTCCCAACAAAATAGATGGGAGATTTTTGATAAAATCCAAAGCAAAGTATGCATTTGAGCAGCCAGAATATGTTCAAGTTTTTGATGACAGAAATAATTTTATACCCAACTTAAGCATTTTGGACCTTTTGTTCAATGAAGGTACCAATGCGCTATCCTATCTAAAAGATCTTCAATTAAACCTGAACAATGCTTAGGTTTTGGATACACTACGGCATACATTTTTTACTTCCAATTATAATTGGACTGTATTTTTACAAAGAACACCGGTTACAAATAATATTAATCCTTTTGGCGGGAATTCTTATTGATGTAGATCATTTATGGGCAAATCCAATTTTTGATCCCAATCGGTGCAGTATCAACTTTCATTTTTTACACACCTATTGGGCCATTGCCGCCTATTTCTTATTACTTTTTTTCCAAAAAACCAGAGTTTTTGGAATAGCCTTATTAATACATATTCTTGCAGATACCGCAGATTGCTATTTAATGTAAAGCTCTGGACCAAGCGACACTCCTTAAGCTTTGTACATAGCCCTTTGTGGATGCCATTAACCCAAAAACTTCTTGGTCTAACTATATTAAGGCATTAGCCCCTTAATACCGATCCAATCAGTTACCCTACTATATCCTAAAATGCAAACCTTCATATTGGCATGACCCAATTAAGTAGCTTTAAGGAGTTTAAAAAATTATTCCTATTTTGTATAGCGATTAGCTTAAGTATAAATCCATTTCACATCTAAAAAATGAAACACCAGACATCTATGAACTCGATTACTCCGGGACGTAGGGAATTTATAAGAAAATCAGGGATAGCCCTCATAGGAGGATCCCTGGCCTATCCGGCTGTTTCCTTTGGGGCCACGAAATCATATAAGGACTCTCCTCTTAAGGTAGGCCTGATCGGTTGTGGAGGTCGTGGTACTGGTGCTGCGGCCCAGGCCTTGGAGGCCGACCCCAACGTGGTCCTTTATGCCATGGGTGACGTTTTTGAAGATCGATTGGAGGAAGCGTATACAGCCCTTGTCAAGATTGCGGGCGACAAAATAAAAGTGGACAAAAAAAATAAGTACATAGGGTTCGATGCCTATCTAAAAGTAATTGAATCCGGTGTAGATGTGGTATTGTTGACTACACCACCAGCTTTTAGGCCAGACCATTTAACCGCGGCAGTAAATGCCGGGAAACATGTCTTTTGTGAAAAACCGGTAGCTGTGGACGCTCCTGGAGTCCACAAAGTCCTGGCCGCCGCAAAAAAAGCTAAAGAGAAAAATCTTTCCTTGGTTTCAGGTTTTTGTTTTAGGTATGACTACTCCAATAGGGCCATTTATAGTCGCGTTCTGGATGGCGAAATCGGTGACATAAGGACTGTAACTACCTTTCGTCATGGAGGGGAAGCCTGGTACAAGGAACGACAACCAAACTGGACCGATATGACCTACAATTTGCGCAACTGGTACTATTACAATTGGTTATCAGGGGATTTTGTTGTGGAGCAGGCCGTTCATAGTCTGGACATGATGTCTTGGGTGATGGGAGATAAAATGCCGGTCAGTGCTACGGGAACAGGAGGACGACAAGTTAGGGTAGATAAAAAATACGGTAATATTTTTGATCACTTTGCAGTGGAATTTGAATATGCCAATGGCGCAAAAGGCTATCACTTTACGAGACAACAAAGTGATACCTCCCATAAAAATAGTGTTGAAGTATTTGGTAGCGATGGCAGCGCCATTGTCCATATTGGCCGTAAGTATGAAATAACTGGCAAGAACAAATGGACATATGAAGGGGAAAAAAATAATATGTTCCAAACAGAGCACGATGAGCTCTTTGCATCGATCAGGAACGGTAATCCCATTAACAATGGTGAATGGATGGCCACCAGCACCATGTTGGCAATTTGGGCCCGCATGGTAGGCTATACCGGACAAACCATTAGCTGGGAAGAGGCCTTCAACTCCCAAGAAATCCTAGGTCCCAAAGTGGACGAATATCATTGGGATTTAAAATGGCCCACACCACCCATAGCGGTGCCGGGTAAAACCAAATTTATTTAACGTCCCAAGTACACTCCCCTACCATTTGGAAGCGCTAAGTGTTTAATGCCTTGTGAACAAATACGAACAATCAAATGAAATTATTCCTAAAACTAAGTCTATCAATTTTAGTATTGTCCAGCATATCTACCTGGGCGCAGAACAAACCAATAAGCTTTGGTACCGAGACCACATTGGACCAATTGGTCTCCAAGGGAAAGGCAAAATCCATTAATTGGATCAATGTAAATACAGACCCCGATACCTGGCGAAAAGAAAAAGATATTCTTGTCTGCACTGGTCTTCCAATTGGTGTTATGCGCTCCGAAAAACAATATGAAAACTTTATCCTTTTGGTTGATTGGAGGCATATGGAAGCCGGCGGAAATTCAGGGGTATTTGTATGGAGCGATGCCAAACCCGGAGAAAAAGATCGCTTACCAGGTGGTGTAGAGGTCCAAATGCTGGAACTCGATTGGGTTAATCAGAATATACGGGATGGTGTAAAGCCTCCGATAGCATACGTCCACGGCGAGCTCTTTGGTGTAGGCGGGGTTATCACCCAACCGGATAACCCTAGGGGCACCAGAAGCAAATCAATTGAAAATAGGGCCCTGGGCAAAGAGCAATGGAACAACTATAAAGTGATATGTGTGGATGGCACCATAAAACTTTCCGTAAACGGCAAATTTGTAAATGGCATCAGTCGGTCATCCATCAAAAAAGGCTATTTATGCCTGGAGTCGGAAGGTGCGGAAATACAGTTTAAAAATTTCAGAATTATAGAATTGCCGCCAGGGGTAACCTCTGGGGAACAAACTGCCAAGAAGGTATTTTAATTGTTGGTTGTTGATTGCTTCCAGTCCCCGAACTAAAACTTAAAGTGCCAAAAATTTGGCAATGTTGTGTAAAGGGAGATAAACTATTTGGAGTCAATTTTGATCGATGCCATTACTGGAAAGTGATCGGACAATTTGATATCGAAATTTTTATGCGCCATAATCTCGAATTGTTGATCCGCTAAAATAAAATCTATCCTAACGGGGTAATATTTAAAATTAAAAGTCCGTCCATAACCAGTCCCCTTTTCCATAAAGGAATCGTTCATTTCCCCTTTAATCAACTTATACACATTGGAAAATTGGGTGTTATTAAAATCCCCACATACAATTTTCCTATATGTAGTGGCATTCCTATGTTTATCAAATAATTCGGCCTGCTCCCCCTGTTTGGCAAAGGATTTAGCCAACCTTCTAAGTAGCCTACCCTTAGGTTCATTGGAGATACGACGAACGCTAGGTATTACCCTATGCGATTCTAAATGAAGGTTATATAGCCTAATGGTATCCTTGCTCACAACAATATCGGCAAATATGGCATTATTACCGCTATCTGGAAAGTCTAAGGAACCACTATTGATTATTGGAAATTTAGAATAAATAGCTTGAATGGATTTCTTTTCACTCGATTTGTAACCCGTTATAAATTTAAAGGGATATAATTTCTTCAGCTGCCTATCCTTGATACGACTAAACTCCTGAATACACAATATATCAGGATCTTCGGAGCTAATAAACTCCATTATGCGCCCCTCTACTGATGCATCGTGAAGCCAATCGAACTTATTGAAACCCTTAACATTGTAGCTCATTATACTTAGATCTCCTTCCTTAATTTCTTCTTCGGACAATTTAAACTTGAAAAAGTTCCCCAAAGAGATATATCCGAGTAAAAGCACAAAAGCGGATAGCCATAATTGCCGTTTTCTTTTTAAGAGCCAATACGTCAAAAAAATTAAATTAAAAAGAACCAACAGGGGCACCATTAAGCTGAGAATAGAGAAATAAGCAAAATGTACAACTGAAATTAGGGGGACAAAACATGAAATAAATAGCAATAGTGCAATAACCCCATTAATGAAGAACACGAATTTATCAATGAAATTAAGGTTCTTCACTTTTATTCCTTTCCTGCCTTAAATAAAAAATCCTTTTCTACTTTGGAAAGACTTTCGTAACCGGACTTGCTAATCTTATCCAAGATGGCATCTATTTTACGCTGTCGACTTTCCTTATCATAATTTTCAGTATTCCCTTGGCCTCGATTTTCTTTGCGATATACCGTCTTTAATGGTGCTTTCCGTTCATTACGTTTAAATAAATTGGCTATGACATCCAAAAACTTACCAAAACCGCTACCTATATCATGACCATTAATGAGTTGGCGTGCATAAAAATAGCCAAGGGCAGCACCGCCCAAATGTGCCAATCTACCACCTACATTACCTCCTATCGAGATTTGCATAAGGTCCAGCAACACCACAAAGACCCCAATATGCCATAATTTTACATTAAAAAAGATTACTCTGACCTCTTGATTGGGCAAATAGGCACAAACAAAAATCAAAACAGCCGTAACTCCGGCCGAAGCCCCGATCAAAGCCGTATTTATGCCCAATAAGGCCGGGAAAATGTTATAGCTCAATAAAAATATTAATCCACCAAGGATAACCCCTAAAAAATAAACATTGAGAAACCTTCTATTATCAAAAAGATTTAAAAATATTCTGCCAGTGAAATACAGCATCAGCATATTCCAAAAAATATGGCCCAAACCCGAGTGAAAAAAGGAATAGGTAACAATAGACCAAGGCTGGGCAAGAAAATGAAAAAAGTCTTTTGGCAATTCAAACCATCGTATAATGCTATCCCCAGATAATCCAAATAGGATCTTTAGCAATCCACTGAGAATAAATACTGCCACATTAAGAACAATAAGCCTTTCTGCAATATTTAATCTATTGTAATAATATCTAATGTTTTGATTCCCCATTACCTATCCCAGCGATTGTTATTAAACTGATTTTTCTTCCAATACCACATCATAATAAATCCAAATAACGCGCCGCCAACATGGGCAAAATGAGCTATTCCATTACCAAAGATGGAATACCCTGTAACCCCTGAAAATAAATCCAATCCAATTAAGACGGGAATAAAATATTTGGCCTTAACGGGTACAGGAATAAACATTAAAAAGAGCTCACTGTTCGGATAAGACATTCCGAATGCCACCAAAACCCCGTAAATAGCACCTGAAGCCCCGACTGCAGGAGTATTAAAGGCTCCCAAAAAATTATCAATGGTACTCTTGGAGGCTACATCGTACCAATTTGGACTGTATTTCCCACTGGTAATAATCTCCATTATCTGTTCCTTTGGAATTCCTGAATTAACTAAGGCATCCAAGCCTTGATTAAAATAGTAGTAATTAACCCCGGTATGAATTAAGGCCGCCCCGATTCCTGCCGAAAAATAGAAGAAGAAAAACTTATTTCTTCCCCACATTCGCTCCAATGGGGAACCAAAGGCCCAAAGCGCATACATATTGAACAAAATATGCATAAACCCGCCATGCATAAACATATGGGATATAACCTGCCAAAATTCGAAATTTTCATTTTGCGGAAACCAAAGTGAAAACCATTGGTACATTTGATCCCCGTATAATTGTGTTGCCACAAAAAACAACACATTAATTATTATCAAATGTTTTACTGCGTCCGTGATCCTACCCATTTATATAAATTTTTTATCAATTTCGTCCTCACTAATAGTAACGAATATTGGCTTGTTAAAAGGACTTACCCCAGATTCCTTACATGCAAACAAATCGTTGACCAGGGCCAACTGGGAGTCCCTATCCAAAACCTCTCCGGTTTTTACAGAAAGGGATTTGGCCAATGTTTTGGACAGTATATCGGTCTGTGAAAAACCATCGCCCACAAAATCTTGTTGATAATCCGATATCAACTGATCCAATATAATTCCAACTTCACTCTCAGGAACAGAGAATGGAACTCCTGTCACCTTTACCTCTTCCCCATCAATACTATCAAAAACAAATCCCACTGTGGTTAGGCTATCTTGAATTTCTTCAATAATTGCGCAATCGGATTTTGAAAATGTTAAAGATAATGGAAATAACAGTTGTTGGCTCACAGCCTCTTTTATAGTGATGTTCTTTAAAAATTTTTCATACAATACCCTTTGATGTGCCCTGCTTTGATCTATGACCACCATTCCTGATTTTATGGTGGTTACAATATATTTTCGTCTTAATTGAAAGGTGGTTGCACCCGTATCAATGGTTTCTTTCTTATTCTCAAAAATAGAACCCGTAATAGTATCCGATTCGAAGCTCACACTACTAAAACCAGAATTCTTACCTATATTGGACTCCATCCCTACATAAAGACTTTCCCAACCTTTTGTATTAGGCTTTTGATAATTCGATTTCTGTGAAGTCCCAGATCCAGTATCCTCCTTAAAAGGATTAAAGCCGGAATCGACAATAACTTTGGGAAGCTCCGCCGATTTATCCTTGTAATTATATGGAGTTTCCAAATTTTGGTCCTGTTCAAAATCCAAGGAGGGCATTACATTAAATTGCCCTAAACTATGCTTTACGGCAGACCTGATAATAGCATACAGGGTATGCTCATCATCAAACTTTATTTCGGTTTTGGTTGGATGTATATTAATATCGATAGAACCTGGATCCACGGTTAAATACAAGAAATAACCCGGATGATTTTCCTTTTTTATAAGTCCATCAAAAGCTCCTAAAATAGCATGATGAAGGTAAGGACTTTTTATAAACCGATCGTTTACAAAAAAGAACTGTTCTCCCCTACTCTTTTTGGCATATTGCGGCTTGCTGATATAGCCGCTTATTTTAACTACCTGGGTATCTTCTTTTACCGGTACCAATTTTTCATTGGTTTTGGCGCCAAAAATATTTACAATGCGTTGTCTACTGTTCGAGGAAGGTAGATTAAACAATTCACTTCCGTTATTATAAAAATGAAAACTGATTGAGGAATGAGCCAAGGCCACTCTCTGAAATTCATCCATAATATGCCGCAGCTCCACATGGTTTGATTTTAGAAAATTTCGTCTGGCGGGAATGTTAAAAAATAAATTCTTTACCATCATGGATGTTCCCTTGGGTGCCACGGCCACTTCTTGAGAGATAATCTTGCTGCCCTCAATTTTTATGTGCGTTGCCACCTCATCTTCGGCTGTCCTTGTTTGCATTTCCACATGGGCAATTGCTGCAATGGAAGCCAGGGCCTCACCTCTAAATCCTTTGGTATTCAATTGAAAAAGGTCCTCCGCTTTTTGAATCTTGGATGTGGCATGGCGCTCAAAACTGAGTCGCGCATCGGTAACACTCATCCCTACGCCATCATCAATTACCTGGATCAAGGTTTTGCCGCCCTCTTTTACCACTAATTTTATAGTGGACGCCCCTGCATCTATCGCATTTTCCATGAGCTCCTTCACCACCGAAGCGGGCCGTTGGACCACTTCCCCTGCGGCAATCTGATTGGCAACATGGTCTGGCAAAAGCTTTATAATATCTGCCATTATTGCGGTATAAAGATAGATAGATCGAAATCTATGATATATAGAAAAATAAGGATAAGGATGGCAATAATTATTAGGGTTCTAATTTTTTGATTTTGGCTACCGTTTTGTTTTAAATCGTCCATAGCCCTACCGAACTTCCCTTTAACCCCGGAACGACCGTCCATGGTGGGTCTAAATTTGTCCAATTTGTGTTCTATTTTAAACGGACTACCTTCACCCTTATCATCGAAGTAACGGGGTGTATAACCGAACTTTTTGTTTTTACGTAATTTTGAAAACTTTCCCATAATCCTTATTGTTTCAAAGTTACTTAAAATCAAAAAATATGCCTTATTTCCCTTGCCAAAAAATGTTAACATTTAAGCAGGAAATACCTTTTGGGCATCTAAAGCTAAAAGCTAATGAAAGGTAAAATATAAAGGCTACTTTCCTAGGCTTGCCATCTTTATGGCTGCAATTGCAGCCTCGGCCCCCTTATTGCCATGTTTGCCCCCACTACGGTCAATGGCCTGTTGCATATTATTGTCCGTTAAAACGCAAAAGATAACAGGCACTTCAGTTCTTACATTAAGGTCCATTATCCCTTGGGCCGTAGCACTACAAACAAAATCGAAATGCTTTGTTTCCCCCTGAATTACACTGCCAATTGCAATAACCGCATCAACTTTCTTGGTTTCGATCATTTTTTTTGCACCAAAAGTAAGTTCAAAACTCCCTGGAACATTCCAACGAATAATATTTTCCTCCTTGGCACCACAGTCTAAAAGAGCCTCCAAGGCACCTTCGTATAGACCTTCTGTAATGGTTTCATTCCACTCAGAAACAACAATCCCAAACCGAAAATCATTCGCGCTTGGGATTGTAGTTTTATCGTAAGCCGATAAATTTTTATTAGCCGTAGCCATACTATTTGTTTTTTGCCTTACCTATAAATGCATCAATAGTCCTAGCTTCATCAGAGCTTGGATATTCATCCTTTATTCTTTGGAAATATTTTAGTGCTTTACTATTCTCCTTCAATTCCAAAGCGGTAACACCAGCTTTATATAGAAACTTAGGAGTAGTAAAGTCGTTGGCACTATGGGCAAAGGCCTGCTCATAGTATCCCAAAGCATCACTAGGTTGGTTCAATTGAAGAAAAGCATCACCCAAACCACCTTTTGCCAAGGCCCCTAAAATTAGATCATCGGATGAAAATCCTTCCAAATACTTAATGGCCTCATCATACTTCTGCATATTCATAAACGCCATACCGGCCGAATATTTGGCTAAATTGGCAGCAGGAGTACCATTGTACTCTTCAATAATATCCAAAAAACCATATTTACCTTCCGCACCGTTCAAGGCCAGGGTAAATAAGGAATCCTTTTCGGTCGTTGCCGATAAAGCTTGATCAAAATATTGTTGTGGATATAACATCTCGTTAGCAGCACTTGCCTCCTTTGGCTTCTCCACAAATTGAAAGTAAGCCAAATATCCCAAAACGGCTACGGCAATTACCCCAATTACTCCAAGAATATAATTTTGATTTTGGGAAACCCATTCTTCGGATCTGGATGCTCCTTCATCCAAGGAACTAAATACCTCTGCAGTTGTACTTTCCTGCTCATCCAACAAAATCTCCTCCTCTTTATTTTTTGGTTTAAAACCTCTTTTCTTGTATGTTGCCATTTTTGAATTTTATTAATCGCGCAAAAATAAAGTTTTTATCCAAAACCGAACGGGTATTTATTCGTTATTTTTGGATATTTTATAGTTTCCGAGAGGAATAGAAAATAAATATTTTAAGACCCAGAATGTTTCTAAAGAATTTATCACTTATTAATTATAAAAATTTCGCTTCGGAAAATTTCGAATTCGATGCCAAAATCAACTGTTTCGTTGGGGATAATGGCGTGGGCAAAACCAATGTTTTAGATGCCATTTACCATCTTTCCTTTGGGAAAAGTTACTTCAATCCGGTTGCGACCCAAAATATAAAACACGATGAGGACTTTTTCGTAATTGATGGGGAGTTCCATAAAAACGACAGGGAGGAAAAGATTCTTTGCAGCCTTAAAAAGGGGCTGAAAAAAATTATAAAACGGAACGGCAAGGCCTACGAAAAATTCTCGGACCATATTGGCTTTCTACCCTTGGTCATAATCTCCCCTGCTGATCGCGATTTAATAATAGAAGGTAGTGAAACGCGGCGAAAATTCATGGACGGCGTCATTTCCCAATCCGACACGGAATACCTACAGAATCTGATCAAGTACAATAAAACCCTTAGCCAGAGAAATTCCCTCCTGAAATATTTTGCCGTAAACCAAACTTTTGACAAAACAAGTCTGGCGGTTTACAACGAGCAGTTACAGGAATATGGCAGCAGAATATTCTCTAAAAGAGTAGAATTTTTAAAAGCGTTCATTCCCATATTCAAGGAACAATATCTGGCTATTTCAGGAGGAAAGGAACCTGTAGATTTAACATATGATAGCAAGTTATTGGATTTCGATCTATTAACTTTATTGGAAAGAAATATTGAAAAAGATAAAGCACTCCAATACACTAGTGTAGGCACACATAAGGACGATCTTAACTTTGAGATAGACGGACATCCCATAAAAAAATTTGGAAGTCAGGGGCAACAAAAATCCTTTTTGATAGCCTTGAAATTGGCACAGTTCTACTTTATAAAAAAACAGGCCGGGACTACGCCCTTATTACTTTTGGATGATATTTTTGACAAATTGGATGAAACCCGCGTAGCGCACATCATTCATTTGGTGGACGAAGATAATTTTGGCCAAATATTCCTCAGCGATACCCATGCGGATAGAACAGAGGAGATTATAAAGAAGATACACCAAACCTATAAGATATTTAAGTTGTAGTATGCGATATGTTTATTTTTTTATTGCCGCAATTGGCTTAATTGGCTGCCAAGACAAAGTCAACCAATTAGATTTGCCTTTTTTAAACGGCTATTGGGAGATAGAAAAAGTTTCTTTTCCGGATGGTACTGAAAAAAAATATACCGTTAATACCAGTGTAGACTATATTGAAATAAACGACCTTAAGGGATATAGAAAAAAGGTACAACCAAAATTTAATGGAACCTACGATACTTCCAATGATGCAGAAATGTTTACTATTTATGAAAAAGACGGTGTTTTCACCATAAACTATGCAACGGATCTGAGCGAATGGCATGAAAAAATTGTAAGTCTATCTGAAAATAGTTTTACCGTACTAAGCGGGGATAACTTAAAATACCAATACAAAAGATTTGAACCCATCAATATTGAATAGGAATGGCCAAGAGAAAAAATGACAACCTTAACCTAGGTGAAGCCTTACAGGAATTTATTTCAGAAAACAAATTACAAAAGGGGATGGACCGTGTAAATGCGCGTGAAGCTTGGAAAAATTTAATGGGGAATGGCGTAAATAATTACACAACGGCCATAGAATTACGGAACGACACCCTTTTTGTATCGCTGTCCTCATCGGTATTAAGAGAGGAACTAAGTCTGGGGAAATCCAAAATTATAAAGTTATTGAACGAGGAATTGGGCAAAAATTTGATTACTAAAGTTGTACTTAGATAGACTTCGGGCATATACCAACAAAAAAACCACGCCCAAAAGCGTGGTTTTTAATTATTTGAATATAGGTTCTTAGAAAATTTCCCTTCCAGCAAAATGAAAAGCACCTTCGATGGCTGCATTTTCGTCACTATCAGAACCGTGAACCGCATTTTCTGCTATTGAAGTAGCAAACAATTTACGAATTGTACCTTCGGCTGCATCAGCAGGATTTGTAGCACCGATCAAGGCACGAAAATCTTCAACGGCGTTATCCTTTTCCAAAATAGCGGATACAATTGGCCCTCTGGTCATAAAGTCTACCAATTCCCCGAAAAAAGGGCGCTCCTTATGTATTGCATAAAACGCTTGGGCATCCCTTTTGCTCAATTGCGTATACTTCATAGCCACGATCTTAAATCCGGCCGATGTTATTTTATCCAAAATTCCACCGATATGTCCATTTTCAACGGCATCTGGCTTTAACATCGTAAATGTTCTATTTGTACTCATTACTTTAAAATTTTGCGCAAAAATACGTATTATTCTACAACTCGCAATATTTAGGGAATATCTTGTGGCATTGGCCACATTTTATCGTTAATTATTACCTTTCATACGACATAACTACATATAATTCAACATCTTGAAATCCATTTTCGCTATACTTGGAAACTGTTACACAATAGTTTTTAGAATATATTTAGACCATTATTCTGCCAGATCCAGGCATTTTTGAGCCGAAAAACACAGGCTAATTGGCTAAAAACAGGAACAAGCTGACAAGTGAAGGGCAAAATAGAACTCAAAGATAAAATCTAAACAGTTTCTAAGTCCCTATATTTGTAACTTATCATATTGGCCAAGCACCTATTTTTAGAATTAAACTCATAAAAACACTAATAAAAGAATGAAAAAAGCTTTCTTTAAATTTTTGGCAAAAATAAATAAGTACTTGTTGCCATCTTATTCGAAACAGCAGTTGGACCTTTCCAAGGCCACAAAAATTCAGATGGCAATTATTGGATGGCGTTACTTGGTAACAACAAATTCCTTGGATTAATACTGAATAAGCGAAGCAATAGGGTAACCGGACAATTTCTCCCTACCCTTTAAAAAATGAAGTTCCATTAAAAAATTGCATTGTACCACTTCTCCGCCTAACTTCTCTATTAGTTTACAAACGGCTTTTGCCGTTCCTCCAGTAGCTAGAACATCGTCATGAACAAGCACCCTTTCACCTTTTAATATACTATCCACGTGAATTTCAAGTACATCGGTACCATATTCCAACTCGTATGATTCACTAATTATTTGATGTGGCAATTTCCCCCGTTTTCTTACCGGAACAAATCCGGCTTTGAGACGGGTAGCCAACATAGGGGCAAAGATAAACCCTCGGCTTTCCATGCCCACCACCTTATCTACTTCCAAAGGCTTCACCAATTGAAATAATGCCTCACCTGCAGCGGCCAAAGCGTTGGCATCCTGTAATAGAGGTGTTATATCCTTAAAAGTGATTCCTTTCTCAGGGAAATCCTGTATATCCCGAACATATTTTTTAAAATCCATGTATTTTAATTGCTGTAATTTTGTGGTAAATTTAAAAAGAAATATATTTGCACCCCGTTAAACGGGAAAAATGAATTTTAAA
>TARA_R110002049_G_scaffold85482_13_pt1 | contig 12866 bp, 9 predicted proteins | sample TARA_R110002049 | Tara Oceans TARA_R110002049 (sample SAMEA4396941) | marine metagenome | biome: Polar Biome; feature: [SRF] surface water layer (ENVO:00010504); material: water (ENVO:00002006), including particulate matter (ENVO:01000060) such as... | depth 5 m | reverse complement strand
TGCGAGGTAACCATGCCGATGACGAGTGCCCAGTAATTTCGCAGTATGTAAGCCGCCGTTACGCCCACGATCACACCGGAGATTTTCGGGATAACGAAGTAGAGAAAATCACCTTTAAATTTCAGTGACTTACGAAAATTAACGACGCCGATATTCTCGAACCCCTTGGCGGCACTCAGGAGTGAGAAGGCGTAGACAACGTATTCAATGCGCGCGTCTTCGAAGAACCAGGCAGCCGGCTTCGCCACCACGAACATCATCAGTGAAACAAACAGGCCAACGAGAATATTGGCTGTCCATGCACTGTTGTAGTGCTCATCAGTGGGTGACTGGTGCTGGATCAGCGCCGAGTCGAAACCCATTTGGCCGAGTACGCTAAAAAATGCATAGGCACTGCCGGCGAGAGCTACTACGCCGAAGTCCCCCGGAGTTAGCAAGCGGGCCAGGAAGATGGTGGAAATCACGCCAATTATATTGACGGCCAACCGCATACCCACCATCCAGCCAGCGCCTACAACGATCTGTCTCTTGAAACTACTCATCTCAAATCTGGTGGACCACAAGCAAGGTGGAACGAATGCTAACTGAAACACCAGCGCGATATGTAGTCGAAAGTACCAAAACGAGTTCAGGCACTGAAAATTTGATTCTCACACGTACTTAACTAATTTGAGCCTTGCTGCACCAGAAGTGACCACCACGTATATTGCCCAAGTGAAGCACCACGCGTTTTAGGAGGCTTATTCGAAATGCAGCGTGGTCGATGTAATTGATGCTTTTCAAACTTGCTGAATCCAACGAACTGAGCCATTGCTTGCGTGACAAGAAACACACCCCAACACCTGCTGTACTTGCTCCAAGCTTCCGGATAATTGGTGCAATGATTCGAAGAGAAGTAAGTCGGAAAATTAGAAAACTTGGCAGCCCCCTAACTATCGCACCATCATAAATATTTTCCAGAATTGATATCCGGCCAGCGTCAGCCAATACTGAGCTTGCCGATTTAAGGACGTCTACCTGTAATTGTCGTGTCTTGCGGTACCCGTTAGTCACTAGATGATGTAAAACAAAATTCATGAAAACGACATCGAACTTACCCTCGACATATTTTTGCAGTTCAGTGGCTGACCCCAATACTAGTCGCTTTCGTTCATCCGCTATGTTCTGCTTCAACAATGATGATGAGTTATCCAATACTACACCGGTCGATTTGGGATACTGTGAAAGAACCCAATCTGCAAATTTTCCGTTTCCGCCACCAATATCAATGAAACGAAAATCGTCTCGGCCGATTTGCGTGTCGATCAATTGCTGAATGACAGCTTTTTTAGGCTCATCAACAAACTCCCAATCGAAATTCTTTAGTTGCGATTCGTCAAGTTTCTTAACAGATTGATTCGGCACCCCCCCTCCTTTGCTACATTCAAAATAGCGCCTTGGAATGACCTCAAGTGCAAGATCTCACCGGCGACCACATTCATAATCGTAGTCGAGCGCCCACTCAGAGCAACCAGAAAGTATAGATCTTCGATACGCAACCAAAGTAACACGCGCAAAAGCGTACAGGAGACCCGTTTTCTACTATTATACGGTCTCTTACTAATCAACCGGAACCTATCGACAGTGTTGCGCTCTTTGACATCTCATTTACGCCGAATGGCCAATAAACTATTCGCATGGAAAAAAGAAAGCTATATAGAAGAGCTTGTATCCAGAGGACTCCGACTTGGCGAGAAGGTTTCTATTCAGTCTCCGTTTTTCTTCGATCCAGCGCACTGCTTCTTGATTTCAATCGGCGACCGTTGCACGTTCGCTCCAGACGTCCGTCTTATCGCCCACGACGCCAGCATGAAACGTGCGCTAGATTTTACTTTGGTTGGCCAGATTCGCATAGGTAACGATTGCTTCATCGGCGCGTCTGCAATTGTCCTCGCAAATGTCGAAATTGGTGACAACTGCATCATCGGTGCCGGGTCCGTTGTCACAAGATCTATCCCCGCGAATAGCGTTGCTGCAGGCAACCCCGCAGTCGTAATTTGTTCTACGAATGACTACTTAGAAAAACACCAGCGCGCAAGTGCAGAAAAAGGGGTTTTTGGCCGAGACTATCAAATGCAGAACATTAGTGAGCAGCGACTAAGTGAGCTGCTAGAGGCAACGAAGTCCCTGCCCGCATATCTTAAATAGCGTGTGTCACATTGGCTTTGGGCCAGCCTCCGGCAACCAATATTCAGCGAAGAAACATCCCATATCAACCGAGTATCCACTCGCCAAACCGTTCGACTTGCCAGCACCTCTTAAGTTGGAATCCAATAACAGGCGGTAGTCAAAATTCGCTGAGTCGCGAAACGGATCGCGCTGCGAGAAGACGCTATTCGCATCCGGTCGTCCAGGCAAGCTCTTCCACTCATTCTGCGAGTACTCTTCAGAAGGCGCCGGGCTCCGCGACCATCTTGCCTTGAACGCGTCTTCTGTGTTTATGAAAGCATTGTAGTCAGCAATTGCCAATAATTTATCTAGTGGCAAACTATGATGCGATTTTGAAGAACCCGACCAAATCCAACCGTACTTCGAATTGAAAGAAATATTGTTGTAGATCTCAAAATCCTCAATATCTACATAGCCGCGGTCATTTCCCGGAGTACTAAAAACTCCAGCACCTATAATTGTATTATTCTTAAATCGATACCCAACAAATCTTCCGTGCTCTGCCGGGTCGCGCTCAGCGCCGATAATTCCGCCATGTGCGATTAGGTTTTCATCAAAATGGTAAGTCGAAACGAGCTTAGAATCGCGCTCGGATCCCCATCCATCCCCAATTGCAAAAGCTTTACCTGTACAACTGGGTGCTGTGTAATTTCGATAGAAGCGACTCACACCATGATCGTTTGCCGCTTGATTCTTATCTCTATAAAGACTTGACGTTGCACAGTTTTCAAACACGTTGTACTGAAACGTGAAGTCTTCTTGAAAATAGGCCGTTATAGTATCCAAATTGGGATTCGGATTATTCATCGAGATATCCGCAAAACGGCAGTGTTCGATTACCCCTCCGCGCCCGTTCCTAATGTAGATATGCCCTTTTCCTCCCGCTGATACCTTCCCACCTTCTGACCCATCATCTGTGTCAAGGCGAACATTCTGAAACGTGCAATGTCTAAACTTACAACCTATCGGTGGCTTGCTATCACCGTACCAATAACCAAGTGTCGCGTTTCTATTTCCACCATCGAAAACCAATCCGTCGTACCAAATGAAGTCGCGATTAAACGTGCCTACGAGCGCGGAATCATTTTGGTTGCGATCTAAGACCACAACTTCACCTGGATAGTTTGCCAAGACAATTGGCGATTCCGGACTTGAGCCTTCATTTTCCGGATTCAATAATGGTCCTTTGATTGCACCAGTTGATATAGAGGTTCGACACTCTCGAACTAATCCAATACTTCCCGCCCTAGCATTGGTTCGCCATTTCTCGAGCGTTGCCCAAGGTGATTCTGGACTCAGACCGCTATTTTGATCAGAAGCTGCCCCAGTAACATTCCCAGGGTCGATGAAATACTTCGTAAGAGTTGAATACTCCGGCCGCAACCCCGCGACATCAGAGCCCACCGGCTCAGAAAGGAGCTGACCACTTCGAAAATATGGACTCAGCGATGCGAGCGCGCCACCGCCCGCGAGCCCTGCGACAATTTTTCGCCTTGTGAAAAACCGCATGCCTACTCACCAATTGTCAGAATAGGAAATACTATAGCGATTCGACCGAGGATGATATCCGCAAACGAACCCAGGCACGCAAAAAACCGGGCCACAATGCGAGAAATGCTTTTGTGATCGTTCGGAACTGGGACCGACAACTAGTTAGTTGTTATCAACGGTGCCGGCGCCCTTGGATGAACCTCATCCTCTACGCCAATATAACTCGTACTAACGATTATGTCGTCGTACCAAACATATTGATCTGGATGACTTTCTTCGCCCGATCCACCCCAGTATGGTGAAATCCAGACAGCATTCATTGGGACTTTCGAGTCTTTGTTTCTAAACTGAACGTCATAGTGCTCCATGATAAGAACGCCGTTGTCCCACATTTTGAATATTCCGTTAGCTTCCTTCCCCGGACCTGATTTTTCAGTCTCGATCTTCACGTAGAATTCGATTGTATGCCATTTGTCCAGTTCCTGATTTAGGTACCGAATATCAGTGCGATTAGAACTTAAGTAACGATCAATTGGACCCCGATTATATTGATTGCTATACCAACCAGTAAGTGGTCCGTATAACTCGGGCACGGGTTTGGCTTTACCGTTAATGAAGAGAGGAACCCGCCAGTCCATCATTCGATCCTTGTCGAACGACTTAATGTAGAAGTTCTTTACAGTAATATTGTCCCATGCGAAATTCTTTGACCACTTTGTCTTCCACTGAACGTAGAGTTCTTCATAACCCTCGCCCGGTTCCGCAATAAAGTGAGTTGGATAGATGCCGCTAGATACTTTTTTATTGGCCGGTTGAAAAATTACAACCCCATTTGACCCGCCGAACCCGACACCGGCTTTTACTCCGTTGGGCTGAGGATAGTTCGAAAAATCTGACCCAAATCGCTCCCAACCGTTCGCTTGCCAATCTTCTGTATTCTGATCACCACCCGAATAGTAGTTCGGGTCATCGCTCCATTCGAAGTCTTCGCACAAAATTATGCCTGGTTTCGAACAAATATCCTGTGCCTGTGTCAGCCCGGCGGTCAAGAACAAGACCGTCAGAGCTCCTAGATACTTTCCTGAATAAACTAATATTGAATTCATTAAATGCATATCCTGTTAATTCCCCGCGATAACCGTAGACCGGGTATGCGTCAATTTGTCTGAAAATCAATCAGTCAGATAGTCACACGCCAAGTTAGTGACCGCCCGGCTGCGATGATTACTACGAGAAGAATTGAGAAACTTTACACAACTTACCCCTAAATATCGCCCGGAAATCCGTCTGTAAACGCCGACATTCTGTGCAATTTTTGGCGCCTTATGCTGAAGTTGTGACAACCATTCCAGTTAATTTTCCAAATGCATATACTATGTAGCCAAATTGCGACAAATGCCGTCTGCACGCTATTGGCGATTGGCCTAGGAACACGTTTAAGCAACTTACCCTCCCGAACTTACTACAAGAGTGATTTATGAAACTGCTATGGCTTTCACAGTTTGTGCCATACCCTCCGAAAGGTGGCTCCCTGCAACGTTCGTTCTATCTTCTAAGGGAGTGTGCGAAAGTTCATGAAGTCGTGCTCTTAACGTTTAACCAAGAATCTTTGATACGTAGTCATAGCGCATTGACAGAAGCCACGACTGCGCTAAAACAGCACGTCGCCGAGGTGCATACAATTCCGCTACCTGTAAACAAGATACCTACGGCAGCTCTTAGCCTACTCTCGGGTGCTACGTATTCGACCACCTGGCTTCGCAGCAGGTCATTTCGGAAAAAGCTCAAGCAGGTTATTAACCAGTTCGAACCATCGGTAGTACACTACGACACGTTGGGTTTAGCTCAGTATCTGCCAGTTACGGCTGATATTCCGGCAGCGTTGAATCATCACAATATTGAGTCACAGATGATGCGCAGACGGGCCGAGATTGAGCCTAACCGGCTAAAATCTATGTACCTTGCGACGGAAGCTAGACGGTTAGTGAAGGAAGAAGCCGTCGTATGTCCAAAGTTTGCGATGAACTTTACATGTTCGGACCTCGACTCCGACCGACTCCGCGCCGTCTGCCCAACCGCCCAAGTAATGGAAGTACCGAACGGTGTAGACCTTGACTACTTTGATATCCCACGTAAGCCGTCATCGACTCCAAACTTGCTCTTTATTGGTGGGCTCAGCTGGTATCCTAATTTGGATGCAATGACACTGTTTTTGAAGAGTCTCTGGCCAGACATTCGCAAGGCTATCCCAGGAGTCTCGATGACGATCATCGGTCGATCTCCTCCTTCTTGGATGGTCGATCTCGCCGAGAAGGACGACCAATTGGAAGTTACTGGCTTTGTAGATGATATTCACGCTTATCTTGCGAGGGCGACCGCATTCGTTTGCCCTATAAGAGACGGAGGTGGCACGAAACTGAAAGTCTTGGATTGCTTAGCCAGTCGGGTACCGCTGATCGCTGACCCAATAGCCTGCGAAGGAATTTCTGTCGAAGACAAGAAAAACGTCTTGCTTGCAAAGTCCAGCGAAGACTATATTCGCAGTATCAATCAACTTATTGAGCAGCCATCGTTGGGCGTTGAGTTAGGAGACAACGGCCGTACGCTTGTTACGGAAAAATACTCGTTTTCAAATATCGGCTCTGATCTTGCAAACTTTTACGACGGGCTAGGAAAAGGGCAATAAGCCAAGTTTGCGTCGGAATCGTAAAGCTAGTGTCATTAACTGTTCACCACATTTGCGTCGTGCGCGCATTGAATTAGCTCACTTTGACTCGAGCGCTGACGCTTGATTAGTATTCTTCGGCCGCTTTGAGAACGCATGCATTTCTCGAGCACGTAATAGACTTCGGTAAGGAAAGACGCAAGTCTCGAATCTGACAACCCACTAGAAAGAATCGACCCCTCAATCCTTTCAAACGCAATGAAGATGCCACATATCACTAGCTACATAGTTCAGAAATAACCGCCCGCAGTTTGCCAGATGAGGTTTTTTCAATCTCAACTACCTCATTGAATTCAATCTTGGCATCCTTCCCTAAACGAAGTTGTAGTTCTTCGAATATTTTTTCTAGTTCACTGGGTTTAAAATTTGAGTCGGGCACATATTTGACGAGAAAATATTCATGCGTTTTCTGAATTATTTGTGTCTCGATTATGCCACTTACACCCTTAAAAACCGGATCAAGCCTTCCTACATTGGTGCCATCCCTTAGAACAATAGTATCGTCAGATCGACCTTCGATTTGTTCTATTCGTGGCCTAACTGGTCCACCGTCATCAACAATACTGTTCGACGCTAAGCGGACCCTATCCCCAACCTTGTATCGAATCAACGGCATTGCATGATTGAAGAGATTTGTACAAACCAATTCGCCTACCTCTCCCGGTTGGGCAGGCATACCATCATCGCGAATCACCTCAACGATTGAGTAGGTCGGATTCGCTTGATAGATCCCATCCGAATCTTCAGTAAGCCACGCACCCATTTCCGCGTTTCCGTAGTGATCATAAACTTTGCACTTAAAACACTCCTCAATAACAGCACGTTGGTGCCCATACAGCGTTTCTGATGAAGTGATAATGCATTTTGGCCGCACCGTGTGCGTAATTCCCTCCCTTTGAGCGGATAGTGCCAGCTCGTAAATTGCCGATGGGTAAGAATCGATGAACTGTGGATCCCAACGCCCCATTGCATCCAAGTATAGTTTCGCTGTACCTCGTGAGATGTGATACGAGGAGCACAAGAGATCGTTCATCGCATAGTTCTTCCGCCAGAAGACGTTATTGGGCCTGCCACGGCCGAGAATAGTCCGACCCGCAAACGTCACACTTCTGTCAAAAGGCGATACCCCGGCCTGCCCAAGGAAACGATAGAAATGTGCATAGTTATGCTTAAGCGCATCTAAAGATACTCTGACTTTAAGTGGTGAGCCCGATGTGCCACTTGTTCCTATCTCTCTATACTCACGTTTCTCAAACTGTGTTGAGAAAAACTCCCCATTAGTTGCTCGCAGTACGGATCGATCGAGGACCGGAAGAATGGTCGATATTGATTTCGCAGTTATAGTCGAAAGATCAACCTGACTTTTTAATCGAAGCGACTGATAGTACGGCACGGTATCGAATGCCGTCTTCAATATCCGTCGTAGCATTCCATTTTGGAGCTGTTCCTGCTCTGCCGACGATACAGAGTAAAAGTATTCTAGTTCTTGCCGATGCTTCTCTGCATCTTTTCCGTACCGCGCGTTGCGAAGCCGGAAGCCATAGACAGAGATAGCCAGGTCCTGTAGTGGCACCGGCATACTTTCATAAATGGATATAATTCTCGGGTGCATCCTAATGCCTTGTTGCGAATTGGCCTTGAAAAAAATAGTACACTACATGGCAACTTAGATTTGCGCTCTAGTTCAGCGGGCACTAATTTGAGCCACAATTACGAGAAGCAATACTATTTTTGAGTAGAAACTGCCGAAAGTGTTAGGCGATAAACTTGCGGCTTGACAAGTAGTTCTTCATTCAATAAGTACTGACTGCATCTATTAGTTCGCCTTATCTAAGACCTTTTTAAACAAGGCATCTAAATTCTTGTAGTACAATTCCGCACTGAATTCACGTTTCGCTCGTTCTGCAGCCGCGGCTCCCATTCTTTCTCTCAACTCTGGATCTGAAAGTAGCCGTGCCAATGCCACTGATAGCTCATCTGTATTTTCTGCCTCGACCAATAAGCCATCAACGCCGTGCTCAATAACTGTCGGTATCCCTCCAACGTTCGTAGCAATGCGTGGTTTTCCCGCCGCCATTGACTCAACTAACACGCGGCCCATTGATTCAGTTCTTGACGCAAGGACGAAAACAGAACAACGACCAATGATTTCTGCAATTTGGGAATGTTTCACAGGCGGTCGTAGTTCGATCTGTCGACTGTCGCCGATTAACTCACGCAAGTACTCCGAATCCTGATACCAACCTAGTATATGAAGCTTACAATTTGGGAACCGATCTTCAATTTTCCTAAACGCAGAAATTGTCAGGTCCATGCCTTTAACCTGCCAGGGAAACCCCACCGAAAGAACTGTATCGTTATCACCTAGATTACTAAACTGTTCAATTTGAATGCGGTTTGGAAATACGCCTACAGGCGTGCCGCGAATGTCTAGCTTTAGTTCCTCTAACTGGGTTTCATATAACAACTTGATACCATCAGCTCGTGCAATTACAAAGCGCTCTACCCACACATAGAGCCACCTCTTAAATCTTGCAAATAACCGATTCTTGATATCGGCATAGTTTGCATCGTTTGTATAGTCTCCATTGACTTCAACTATCAACTTGGCACCGAAGATCCGTTTGGAAAAACAACCAAGCAGGCCACTTCGTAGTGGATCATAGGTGCAAACCAAGTCGGGCCCTGTACCACCACCCCAGTCCATCCTCCTACAAGGCCCTACCAGAAACCGCACAGTGTTGTAGAACAACCACCCCTTCCCGCGATCTCTCGTAAGCCGATGAACAGCAAAAGAAGCAATTTTCTCTACGCTATCGGTAGGGCCTGACGTCAACAATATTCCGTCGTACCCCATTTTCGAGAGACGACTTAGCCTTTCGGAGAATGCCGCCTGGATGTCATAGGTCGGACCGGGATTGATCATTAAAATGCTAGGCACAAACCACATCCAATTTGTTGTACAGACTGGGCATCGCAGCGTTGGCACGAGCTCTTGTCGACTGAATTTGCATACAGAATTACTATATATGACGCACTCTGGAGAACCTCTGATCGCGTGCTATTTTTCTTTAGTCGCAACATAGGAAATAACATAAGAGATTCCGATGGCATACCAAAATGGAGGATAGTAAAGCACTGATATGAATACTCCAGTCACAAGGAATGCCGCCAATGACACAAGCGTCGCACGTGCTGCGGCTTGCGTTAATGTATCGCCTTGTATCGCAGTCGCTCCGACTGTAGGACTGATCACTCCCCTCAATTTTTTCCAAATCTCCCACAGGATTAAGAAGAAAAGCAGAGTTCCCACGGAACCTAACTCAGGGAATAACGTAAAATACATCGAGTGTGCCGCCCTTCCGCCATGTAGAGCAGCACTCGGATCGTAATTCGCACTTCGGATCTCGTACTCAGAAACTCGCCAAGGATAGTTTCCTGTGCCTACACCGAAAACCGGATTGTCCAAGTACATATCCCATCCGACCCCCCATTGGTGAAGCCGGCCGGTTCGGGTTGCATCTTCCGTATCATTAATTGATTGGACCTCTTCCTTGTACTCTGAAGGCACAAGCGCGAAAAATATAACCCCAAACAAGAGCACAGTAAAAAGATTACGAATGCGCTGCTTTGAAAAATATATGAGGAGCAATGTGGTTACGGCTAATCCCACGAACCCGCCTCTTGACATGGTCGCGACGACGCCAGCGGCGAAAAGCAAAGTCGCACCTAGTAACAACATTCGGTAAAACCTTGATATTCCGCTGACGTTTCGCAAAAAATATGCATATGGAAGCGCAACGTTCAGTGCAAGCGCGAGATCATTTTCGTCTGCCAGAAAGCTTCCAGGCCCGCGTCCACCGTGAAGTAGGCCGTAAATTGCTAAATAGCAATGAACAGATACCCAGAATGCCAAGAGATTCCAAAGTCGCTCTTCTGTTCTCACTATAAGGCACATCGGAATGACCGCAGCTAGCAAGTGCATCGTCATAGTCAACGAGTATTGAAATGCCCAAAAATTGTTGGTTGCGTAAAATATTCCAAGCCAACATACACAAACGAACGCAATAAAGAGGCGGATACTTCGGTCTGTAAATACTTCGCTTCGAAGTTTGGTAATCGAGAAGAAAGCGAGAACAACTAGACAGATTAGGGCTGGACGGATTATGCCCAAAATAGGAAGCGAATCCTGAGGACGCATATACTCGATAGTTAGGTACACGAAAAAGAATATTGTGATACCTTTTCCCGGAAGATCCGGCTCAGCATCATTGGCAAGTAATGACGCCGGCTGGCTGGGACGCGATATTCGTGTCGACATTAACTTTTCGCCTCTGTGGATTTTAGGCAATACATCAAACCCAGAAATTGTTCATTCTGAGAACGCCTCGAAAAACCGGTTACGTCGTCAACCCTATCGCTCCTATCACTCTCTCCTATCGCGTCAAGATATAGTTCGTAGAGAAGTTGTGCGACATTTGATGGAGGCTCATCCGAATCAATACAAACCACTCGACCAAGGTCTTTGACCAGTTGCGCCGTGCTGGAGGTCGACTCAGCCAGCAAAATCATCTTCTTGCCACTAGCCAAGTACTCAAATGTCTTCGCTGGAATCTGGTCAGGCTGTCCTTGCGCAAGGTTTACAAGAATTGAGTGCTTGTCAGTCAATGCCTGAAGCTCCTTCGAGTCGACACGTGGCAAAATCTTTACTACATCTGCCAGATCGTACTTTTCTGTCCATTCAGTCAAGGACTGGCCTCGCCAGCTATAGCAGTCGCCTACAAAAGTGAGCGTCACCTTCTCGCGATCAACTGACTCATTTCTGACCAGGTCCAACACGCTTTCCAGCAGGGGAAACGGGTTCCTGTTCAGGTAGAGCGTGCCCGCATACAGCATGTCGAGCCGGCCCGGCGCTTCGAGTGGCAATGGAATGGCCTGCCCGTCATAGCCATTGTAAATAACATGAATCTTGCCAGCGATATTCTCATACCGGCTGTTAAGCATCCGCTCAATCCCGGGTGTCGTGACGGCGATCAGGTCGGCCCGTGCAACGCAACGTTGTTCGGCCGCCTTCTCAAAGTAGTCGCGCAGCTTGCTGTTGCCCTGTGCACTCACATGCGAATTCCCAACCCAGGGGTCCCGGAAATCCATCACGTACTTCGCGCCATTAAGCTTCGCAGCCCAGTACCCAACAAGCTGGCTCGCCGAGGGCGGTCCGGAGGAAATGACGATGTCGTACTTCTTTGAGAAACGGTTCACTACCAGCCGCAGGATCGCGAACAGCGCCCACAGCTTGCGGGCATCGTAGAGCCCGTAGAGTGCATTGTAGTGCCGGCGCAGTTTGTCCGTCAGCGACTCACTGCGCTCAACCTCGCCTGCAGCAGCATTCTCGGCCTCACCTGCAACAGCCCCGGATTTCGAGCCGCCCGAGATAGCCTTTACAGCTCGCTTGAGGTGCTTCCACAGCCAGTCCACCACACTTGGCGGGTCCCACACGTGCATCACCTTGATGTCGGCTATGCGCTTTTCCAGCTCTGGGTCCTTGGCGGCCTTCTTGCCCAGCATGACTCCCAGGCCTTCAACGTTGTGGCCCTTGTCCTTCAAAAAACGCATCAACTCGGAGGGCCTGCGTGCGCCCACGGCGGCATCCGGGTACAGGTGATACGACACCACCAGGATGTTCTCTTCCTCAACCTCCGGCTGGCCGTATTCGCCGCCCGGGTCGTTGAAGGGCCGCAAAGCGTCGAGGCCAAATTGATAGGTGGAACCGTACCAGTCGTTAATCGGCACCCGCGGTAGCTGCATGGCCTTGCTTGCCGGGGAAACATAGTCGCCAAAACAGGAAAGGCAGCAATCGTAGCCGGCCTCTTCGATAATTCTGCGGCCACGGTCGCTGATGTCCGAGCGTCGGCCATAGGGGTAGGCAAAATGCCGTACCGGGTGGCCCAGCTTCTTTTCCAGCAGCGCTTTCGAGCATTCCACTTCCTGCGTGATTCCGGCGTCGGAGCTGAACCTGAGGTTTGCGTGGCTCATGGTGTGCGAGCCAATGTCGAAGCCACGCCGGTCGAGGTCGATGACCTGCTCCCAATTCATCCACTCGGATTGCACATTGGCTTGCTCGTCCCACCACGGGATCTTCTCCGAGCCAATGAAGTCGGTGGTGACGAAAAAAGTGGCTGGCAGCCCGGCGCGTTCCAGCGCAGGGGCCGCGAACGTGTAATTGTCCTGGTAGCCGTCGTCGAAGGTGATAACCAGTTTGCCGCTAACGTCGTTGCCGTGCTTCAGGTCATCCAGCAGCTCGCGCAGCGGCACCACGTTGAAATGCCGCTTGAAAAACTTGCAGTAAGCCTCGAATTGCTCGGCAGATACCTGGATAGAGTTGCCGGTGCCCTGGTTGCCAATGGTATGAAATGCCACCACGAGCGCCTTGTCCTTCACGAAC
>TARA_R110002049_G_scaffold2214_13_pt1 | contig 12868 bp, 3 predicted proteins | sample TARA_R110002049 | Tara Oceans TARA_R110002049 (sample SAMEA4396941) | marine metagenome | biome: Polar Biome; feature: [SRF] surface water layer (ENVO:00010504); material: water (ENVO:00002006), including particulate matter (ENVO:01000060) such as... | depth 5 m | reverse complement strand
TTAATATCTCCGAAACAACTATTGTCCGCAGAGGCAATTAGTAATGCATCGATAGTGTCGTACGGATCTACTACAAATGGCAATGTCAAGAAATAACAGCCGGTGTCTTGGTCATTGACCTGGAAATAATAAGTTCCCGGTCCGCTAATAGCAAATACGTTTGATGGCTGTGGTACACCGCTAGGCAACATTTGATATGTAAAATTACCTGAACCACCTGTAACATTAATTGTAATCGATCCCGTATTATTACAGTCAACCGGGGTGCCAATTGCCACTGCAGCAGCTGTTATTTCGGGTAAAGGATCAACGACTAATATATTGGTCGCAACACAACCGTTATCATCTTTTGCGTAAACATCAATTGTCTGAACAGCACCTGTATCTACAATTTCAAAGGTATTTGTAGTAAAATAATTTGTTCCGTCAATACTATATGTATATGGAGGTGTACCACCAACTTCAGTAATGGTAATAGTAGAAGTATTGATAGTATTATCCGGTGCACAGGCAAAATCTGTTGCTGTAGCAGATACCTCTAGAAGTATGGGTTCATCTATGGTTACATCTGCTATAGCAGTACAATCTCTACCTGAAGTAACCTGCACTGTATAAGTTCCTGCTGCCAATCCTGTGAATATGTTTGAGTTTTGAGCGGGAACAATTATTGGAGCAATGATTTCATAGGTGTAAATAGGATTGTCGTTACCGGGAAGTAATTCTACCGTGATAATTCCATCACTACCTCCGTTACAACTTACATTATCAACAGTGGTATCAAAAGTTACAGGAGTGGCAGCATCTAATGTAACATTAACATCTGCGGTACATCCGGTTGTTGTGTCAGTAACCGTTACAGTATACGTTCCTGAAGGAACTCCGGTAAAAGTATTTCCGGTTAATACAATACTAGGGGGATTCGGTGCAATACTATAAGAATAATTACCGGTTCCTCCGGAGGCTGAAACAGTGATCTCGCCATCATCGTCGTCACAAGTTGGTTCAGCATTAATTGTAGTAGTTATATCAATAGGTGCTTCTATTAATACATTAACTAAGTTTCCACATCCATTTGCATCATTCACTTCTATGGTATGATTCCCCGAAGATAAATTGGTTATTGTAAACGGTGGAATTTGTGTTTGAAATGCTCCTCCGTCAATACTAAAACTGTAAGGTGGGGTTCCCGCAGTTAATAGGGTTACATCAATTTCAAAATCACCTTCGTTTGTTGAACATTGATTAGCCACCACCGCATCAATAACGGGTGATGGGTCCATAGGAACTACAACCACCGGACTGGTAACAATACAACCATATGCGTCCATAACGTGAACATAATAATTCCCGGCATTCACATTAAAAGTACTGGTACTTGCCCATGAAGGGTCTGTTGTTGCCGGTGCCGCCGGTGTAGTTGTAAGTTGATATAGATACGGAGCTGTACCGTGCTGTGCGATAGCACTAATTACGCCTGAGTTCGGATTACAATTTGCATTCTGATCTACGGAAACAGATAATTCCAACTGAATCGTTGATTCGGTAATATTGAAAGGAACCGTGGTTACACTACAATCCGCATTAGGACCGGTAGTTTCAGTTATTAGAACAAAGTAATTACCAAATGGCAATGGACCTAAGTTGGTGACAGATAAAGTGCCTCCGGCGGGAACTGTTCCAACACCACCAATACCAGTGTTCATTATTGTTAAAGAGTCATAAATATCATAAGTCACATCTACTGGTGTCGCATATACGCTATTAATATCGAAAGAAACATTTCCGTCTGCACTACCGGTACAGGTAATATTATTTGCAGTTACAGCTGTAGCCGTTAACGTAGAGTTCGTTGGAATTGGCGCTGTAGCCGGTTCGTAATAACTACACATTGTCGATTCATCATAGACAATAAAAGTATAAGTAACTCCCGGAATTAGTCCGGTAAATAATGCCGACTGACTTCCCGGTGGACTCTCAGGTATCCATGATCCCGGGGGATTAGGATATACGGAAATGGGCCCTTGATAAATACTGAACCAGAAAGGACCGGTACTCCCCATTGTCGAACTAACAGTAACACGTGCTTCACCACCATTAGTACAATCTACTGTGGTATCAATGTCAATATCAAGATCATCTGGAGGAGATGCCACTAAAATATCCTGAATTACTACAGAACAACCATTGGCATCGATCACCGATAATTGATAAAGTCCAAAATCAATTACATCAAAGATCACAGGTGCGGTTCCGGGAACACCTATGGCCGAATTTGAGTATGCTGTCCCTGTCACATAATAATCGAATGGAGGAGTACCACCGGTTACACTGTTTACAATGATTGCTCCTTGCGATACACCACCTGCTTCACAGGTGATATCCTCCACGTCATAATCAACTATAATTGGATCAGGCTCTGTGATCGTGATCGTATCGGTATCCACACAAAAATTGGCATCGGTTAATGTAATGGTATAGACCCCAGCAGGAAGCCCTGTAGTCTGGGTTCCGTAATTGGTACCGGTAGTGTCGTTATTTACATTAATTACATAGGGTGGAGTACCCATAGTTGGATCGAATGTAATATCGATCGCTCCATTAGAATCACCATTACACAATATAGGCTCTGTCTGTGTTATAACATCTAAAGCCGGTAAAGTGATCGGGTTAATCGTAATAATATTCGATTCGGCACTACAGCCATTTGCATCCACCACCTGAAACTGATATGTTCCCGGAGTAGCGGTAGTATAAGTAAATGGTGATCCTGTAGCTCCTAACGATGTGTATGCACCACTGTTAATAGAAACTTCATACGTAAATGGTGCGGTCCCACCGGTAAATGTACCCGTGATGACAGCATTCGGGGATGAAGTACAATCTAAATCTTTCGTTAGAACGGTGTTTAGGTTTAATTCGGGCGCAATAATTTCGGCAGGTAACGTTAATTCACAACCTAAAGCGTCACGAACCGTAATTACGTATGACCCTGGCGGCAAATTTATAAATGTATTATTTGGTCCGAAAGGTCCGCCGTTTATGCTAAATTCGAATGGGGCTAACCCTGAACTCACTAAAACTTCCAAAGTTGCACCGTTTGTTGTATCATAACAAAGGTCTGAAGTCGCAGCAATAGTCGCTACGACCGGATCCGGTATTGTAAGGTCGAAAGTTTCCGAAGCAATACAACCATTGGCATCTTCAACAGTAATAGTATATGTTCCTGCTTGAGTTAATCCTACGAACGTATTGTTAGTTTGCGGTGGCAACACAGTTGCATCGGGTAGGGTAAGTGTATATACGTTTCCACCCCAGCCTCCTGTGGTATTTACTACTACGCTACCACTATCTATACAAGAAATAGGAGTAACATCCGGAGTAATTGTGAGTGCCGCCGATGGTTCTTCAACCGTAACCGAATCTGTTGCCTCACAATTCGTAATTGTATCGGTAACCACAATGGTATAAACACCTGCAGCTAGTCCTGTTAAAACAATTGGAGAAACACCGGCCACCGGTGCACTTCCATTTACGGAATAAACGAAACTGCTCGTACCTGATACAGTAAACTGTACCGAACCATCTGAGTTTCCAACACACGTAACATCACTGATTGGCTGTCCTACTACATTAATTATAGGTAGTGGTTGAATCGTGTATGTTTCAGAATAAATACATTCATTAGCATCCATAACCTCGAAAGTATAGGTTCCGGGAGCCAGACCGGCAAATACATTTGAAGTTTGATAAGGGGTAACAGCCGGTGCTGGCGCAATGATCCTGTATTCTAACGGCGCAACCCCTCCAGTTGTTGATGTTATTGTAACATCAGTGGTATTTGTAGGGCAGGTGAGAGGCGTATTGCTAAAAGTTAGATCTGTTGGCGGATCTAACGGCGGTATGATAATTTCGTTTGTTACAAACGTACAGTCGTTCGCATCTTTAATCGTGATAGTATAAGTTCCTGCTGTAAGACCAGTAAATACGGGACTTGCTTGGAAGTTTATTCCATCTATACTATATGTGTACGGGGGTGTACCACCGGAAACGTTTATCGCCGTTATGGTTCCTGTATCGGTACAAGTATAGGGAGCGGTTAATTCGGCAACTCCTTCAATAGGGTCAACGCTGTTAATGGTTACCGTTTCTTGCACTGTTACACAAACAGACCCCGCGTATGAATACTCTACAGCAGTGTTGTAGTTTCCTGCTGTAAGACCTGTGAAAACAGGGGAGTTGAAGAATGAAAGACCACCATTAATACTGTATCTTAAGGTATTTCCATTTGCCGCTGTAACATTAAACGTGATCGTTCCGGTATTTCCCGGATCTGCACAAAGAATATCTTCGGTACTAACGGTAAATTCAGGTGGAAGAATAGCATCAATAGTAATTGTAGTAGAAGCACTACAGTTATTCGAATCCACAACAGTAATGTTATACACACCTGGTGCAGTAACTACAATTTCAGGATTAGTTTGAAATACGGTAGTACTATTTACAAAATAGAAGTAAGGCGGAGTACCTCCAACCGGATAAACGGTAATTTCACCATCTGTACAAGTTAAAGGTTTGGTGATTGCTGCTGTTGCTGTGAGTAATGGAGGTTCAACAATTGTAATATCTTCAGTATGAAAACATCCGTCTTCAGTTTCAACATTCACCGTGTATGTCCCTGGGTTTAAATTGAGGAAACTATAATTGTTAGGTACTATTGGACCCACACTATTAATTAAAGTAGCACCTTGGTACAAAGAGAAAAAATACTGTGGTTCGGCATCATTTGCAGCCAAATGGATGTTACCTTTATCACCAAAACAAAGTGGCTGGTCAACTATACTTGAAACGGTAAAATCTCTTTCACGCACAAGTACATCAGGAACAGTGAAAATACATGTATTACCGGGAACGCCAATTTGTCTAATGTAAACTGTGTACAATCCCGGAGTGGTAATTGTAAATACATTACTTGTTTGAAAATTTACGTTGTCCAGACTATATTCGTAGCCACTAGGTACATTACCGACGGTAATACTTCCCGGAGTGGTACATAAAATATCTTCAACGGTAACAGTTGGGTCTAATAAATTCTGATATACATTAAAATAAAACTGATCAAAACAACCGCCAGGATAGTTAATGGTTAACCTAAATTGTCCTGAAGTATTTGCCGTATAGTCCTGACCAGTAGCTACCTGATTCCAGGTACAAGCACCATTCTCATTGGCACAGTCTGAATTTCCTACCGGCGGACAACTGGATTCATCTAATTGTTCCCAGATTATCGAAGTTGCACCTCCTAGATCCACATGGAGTTCACGAAAATCATTAATTCCACAGAGGTAAATATTAGGTAGTAATTTTCCGTCATTCGGACAAGTAACTACCTCATCTGCATAGGGAATAATTGGATTTGTCGTACTTCCACCATATAAGATCACATTATATTCTTGTACAATGGAACGACAGGGAGCAAGAGCGGTATTAAATGAGTAATACGTTCCCGTAGAGGTAACAGTAATAGTTTGAGTTGTACCAATTACAGGTGTACCTGTTGGACTAGTAGACCATGAATATGAGTCATAACCATCTGCAGCGGTAAGGTCAATACTTGTTCCACATAAAATTTCATCTTGTGTAAAAACACAATCATCAAGATCTGCTAAGAAGTTGGTAGCTTGCGGAGAAATTAAACATCCGGTATTGGTACTATAACTAGGATCATCGGTAATAATAAAAGTAGGGTTCAATGTACCCTGATAAGTAGCAAAGGCTTGGTTATTTATAACGTTAGAACATGCTGCCGCTAATTGTTGGCAAGTATCAACTACTTGAGCTTCAATTCTAATTTCGTAAACCGGGTCATTTTCTTCAACTAAGTAATTTTCAATATCAAAAATTATTTCACGCGTAGTAGGGTTGTAGCTGGAAACCGTAACTCCTGCCGGCAAAGTTAAGCCGGTGGGATAATCGAATATAATATTAATTGGTAGTATATCCCTTATCGTAAAGTTTGTAGCATCATCGTTTCCTACGTTCTGAAAACCGATAACGTAATTTAGCTCCTGACCTAAATTTACAACTTGACCTCCAATATTATTACCAAATTCATCTTCGACAATTTTTGTTAAGACAATATCAGGTTCAATTATTTCTACGGCAAAAGCAAAGAAATATTGAAAATAGGTGTCACCACTTGTTTCAACCCTTACGGTCGCCGAGGTCGCATTATTTGCAATCACCGTATTTCCCGGGTTCGGGACATTCATGACTCCGGTATCGAATCCCAAAGTGTTGGTACTGTTTGGATTTCTGTTATTTACGGGTAAACCGCTAAGTTGCGTCACCGAACTATTAAAGAAATTATTTGCTGTACGGTCTGTTGCCGATAGGGTTGTTCCGTTAATTTTTAATCTATCTCCGGTGATGGGCTTATCACCTTCTATAGTTGCAAATGCAAAATTGGCACGAACTGGAGCCGGAGCAGGAACGGTTCTAAAACCGGAAATGGGAATGTCTAGATTTGGATTACTGCCGGGAACGCTAATCGCACTAAAACCATCAAAACTCGTGATCGATTTTCCTGGAAGTGTTGGGTCTTCATAAACAATAAATAAGGACCACCCCGCTGAGTGTCCTGTACCATTATATGGATTATAGGTGCTTGTTTCACCCAAAGCACTCGACACATTTGCAACGGTATACGTACCTAAATTTGGTCCCAGTGCAGTTACTATCGAAGTTACATCGGCATAACAGGCATATGGAAAACTATCTCCACCATCAACCGAGGTTCCGTTTGCATCAAAAATCACGTTACCTGTAATATCGTAATATCCTCCTGTTGGACCTTTAAGTTTTACATTGGTTATAGGTTCGGAACCTTTATTTACCGCTCCCCAATATAAACCTGCATATCTAATCACATAGCAGTTAGGGTTCGGTATTTCCAGATCAGCGCTCGATGAACTAAATGTCGTGGGATCGCCATCAATATCAATATACTGCATATCAACATTGTGATTGTACACCGAATTATTATTAAATGGGTTGTTGTCCGGTCCAAGAATATTGTTTCCAATTAAAACAATATCACCTTTTAGATCCTGGTCGAATCTCGGGTCAAAAGGGACATAATTTTGCGCATAAGTCTGAAGGCCTAAAAATAGTAGGGATACGATTAGGGCGATGCTGGAGGTAGTAGGTTTGTTCATGATCAATCGGTTTTATTGATTCGTTTTACTCCCAAAATCAATGTTAGTAGGAGGGGGGCCTCAAGAAACAATCGATAATTATTATTTTTCTGGTTCCAAATGAATTTTAATTTTCTATTTTAATAATTGATAATTTTTCTGTGTAAGGTTCGCTTCCTTTTGTTTTTAAAGCATCATTAGCTTCATTAATGGAATCTACCTTAGTTTGATATATATAATATTTACTCGTATTTACATTGTAGAAGTAATTCACATTATCATTACCTGATGCGATTACTTTTCTAACAAAATCATCTCTTTTTTCGGTATCGCTATGAACGGCAAGTATCAGATAATAACCATTTTCTGTATTTTCTACATTTTTCAGGATCTGGATATTATTACTTCTGTCTTCTCCAAAATCAAAATCTGAAACGTTTAATGGTGTGCTGCTTCGTTCTGTAGTTTCCTTTAAAACTGAAAGTCTGGCCATATCCTGACGAAGTCTGTCCTGCTCATTATTGAAACCTGCACGCTTTATTCTTCTCTTACGCTCAAACTCTGTTGCTATAGTAATTGCTTCTAAGGAGGAAACTAAAGTCTCACGTGATCTAACAGTTTCTTCTTGTTTTGCCTTAAGTTCGGCGATCGCCTGAGCGTAATACTTGTTTATTTCATCATCAGGATCGTTAACTAGTTGTATTCTTTCTTGTAATAATGCTTCTAATCTATTTATCTTTTTTCTTTGCGTGATCACCACCTCATCAAGGTTGATTAATAACATTTCAATTGCATTATTCTCTTCTGAAATACTCTTAAACGGTTTAGGCGCTACAAAAACACCTTGTTCACTTAGATCATTTTCACGTTTTAAGTCTTTAAGATCGGTGTCCTTAATGGCTACAGCACTAGTTAATTGGTTTATTAACTGAATCTGTTCCTGTTTAGAATCCTGAGATTCTTCAACTATAGATTGGATTGTTTGACCAATATCATCTGTTGGTTTAATATTTTCTTCTTCTTTTTCTTCGGAAATTGCTTCGGTCTCCGGTTCTGCAACTGCCAAGGCATCTGCTTCTGCCTTCAATCTTGCTTCCTCTTCGGCTTTCGCTAATGCATCTGCTTCTGCCTTTAATCTTGCTTCCTCTTCAGCTTTCGCTAATGCATCTGCTTCAGCTTTCAATCTCGCTTGCTCTTCGGCTTTTGCCAGAGCTTCTGCTTCAGCTTTTAATCTCGCTTGCTCTTCAGCTTTTGCCAAGGCATCTGCTTCAGCTTTTAATCTTGCTTGTTCTTGCGCTTTTGCTAAAGCATCAGTTTCGGTTTTTTCATTCGCTTGTTCTTCAGACTTCGCTAATTTATCGGCTTCAAATTTTATTTGTGCTTCCGACTTACCAATATTTTCTAATTCAGGGAGTTCTTCCGGTTCCGGGGTAGGTTCTGGAGTTTGTGCCGCAACTTTTGGCTTGTTATTAGTAGGTTTGCGTTTTTTCTCAAAAGAAATAAGTCCGGCGATCTCATCATCATTTCCAACTTCGAAGTAATTATTATTTTTAAACTTAAAGGCAAGGGTTATTTCATGTGATGAGCCAAAATCTGCTAGTCCGCCAAGCGCCTTTTCGTAGTTATATTCTATTGCAATCTGCGTAGTTATGTTTAATCCTATACCACCGGTAGCGCCATAAAGCGTATTGTAACCCCCTTGTATCCAAAATCCTTTTGGCACAGTAAGCATCATATTTCCGGAGAAAATAGAATTATCTTTTCTGAATTCTGCACGACCAAGCGCCGAGAATTTACTGTCTTCAAAAAAACCATACCCACCTAAATACCCGGTGTACATGATATGTCCTTGAATGCCTTGTTTCGGATTTTCCTCAATTAACTTGGAAGTATTAAAGTTATAGGCTACGAGATTGTTTACCGAAACTCCAAAGTCCATAAAACCACTTCCATAGTTAATTCCCGGACTCACAGTAAGAAGAAAGTTAGAAGGAATATTATCTAGAGAAGGGTCGGGGAAGTTGGTAACTACCTTTCCGCTATTAACACCACTTTTGTATGCTCCAACATTAAGACCTAAAGTTAAGTTGCTCTCTCGTGCTAATGCAGCGTTATAGGCAAAGTTGACTATTCCGCCAAAGGAAGTTAAGACCCCATAGTTTTGCTGAAAAAATCCGATTCCAACACCAATATTTTCCTGTAATCTTCCCGAAAAACTAGCGAAATAGGTTTGTGGAGCATCTTCCACCTGAAGCATTTCACTCTTGTTATAAAGTGTGATGTATTTGTTTTGTTCTCTTACAAAACTAAAAGTAGGGTTAAGAACGAACCTGTTAAAAGTCAAGGAATTTCGCATAGGAAGCTCCAGACCAACCACTCCGTCATCTTCTTGCGAATAGATGAGTTGGGTAGCTAAGAAAAATAACAATATGGTTAGTATTAGAGATTTCACTATTTAATTAGGGTTATTGTTCCTTTTTTAATTTCTTGATCGGGCGATTCCAAAATATAATAGTAGACGTTGTTTACACTGCCTAAATTGGGTTGGTCTTGCGGCCAATCGTTTTGATAATCGTTTGTTTTATGAACTACTTCACCCTGACTGGAGTAAATAGTTACCTGTGTATTCGATCCACTTACGTATTGTGTTGGGATGATCCATGTATCGTTAATCCCGTCGCCATTAGGGCTAACTATATTAGGAATGTTTGCGACTTCAGGAAACGGATCGATCTGTTCACGAATTTCAAAAAGAAATTCATCCGATGTTTGACAACCGGAATTCTGACTTACGATCACTCTGTAATTTCCAAATTGAGTTGCGTTATAGCTATTTGAATTCGCTCCCGCTATAAGCTCTTCATTTAGGTACCATTCAAAACTTGGATCTAAAGCTGTCGTTGTAATTGTTACCACCAAAGTTTCTCCCGCTTCCATCATATTGACGGCAGGAACGTCAATAGAACTCATTAAGTCTTCAGTTTCTAATGCGATCGTGGCTATGGCGGTACAACTTCCCGATATTACCTCAACCGAATAATTACCTGCTTCGTTAGTGATATAGGTCATGCTATTGGCTCCTTGTATTACACTTCCTTCTTTATACCAGATATAACTATCGCCCGCAGTTGTACTTAGGGTCGTAGGACCTTCAGTGGAGCAATAAGGATTTCCTAAACTGGAAACAATGGTTGTTGTTGCGGTTTGTCCCGTGGTTGCTTCAGTTACGGAAACTCGATTTGAGTACGAATTTGACGTACAGGTTCCGTAGTTTGTTTCCGCAAAGTAGGTTCCTTCCGAAGAAACCGTAAGAGAAAGTCCTTCCGAAATAAAAACTGAAGTCGTAGGCCCGGTCTCTTTGTACCAATTGAACGTTAACGTAGGAAAATTAAGGGGTGAAATACCACCGCCCATTCCGGGGTTATCGATCGTTAACATATAACTTCCACCCGGACAATAGGACCCGGACTGTACTAAGTTGTTAATGGTGAACGGACTGTCATGTAGCTTATAATACGCCGGAAAGGAAGGAGAAGGGGAACTTGTCGCTGCCGGACTGGTACTCTTAACTCTTACCTTATATCCTTCACCTGCGGTAGTGGTGGGTAAAGAAAAATTTAGAATGGCTGGGGAGATAGTTACTGCTCCTGGAGCAGAGGTAAATACTGTGGTAGCGTTAGAAAAATCACCAGTTGCATTAGACAGCTCAACTACAAATTGATTATCTGAATTTAAGGCACTTTCGGGTGAAAACACAAATGAAATTTGAAAAGTATTAAAGGTTTCGCTGGCACAAGCTTGCGTAAACTGTAAGCTAGGAGCACCAATAACAACCTGAGCCTCAACCTTCGTAGCGAAGGCAAAGAATATAAGTCCTATTAGGTAATAGCAAAATCTTCGTTTAGTAGTTTTGTGCATCCAGTATTGTTTTGGGGCTTTAATACGTTAATCAACTGTTTATTAGTTATATGATTACTAAACTTTCGGTAAAACGTACTGGAAGTTTAGCTTTGGGTCATTTTATTCTTGTTCCGGATCATTAAGGGCTATGATTTTGTTGATACGAAGTCGGAAATCCGGATCCTTGATGTTATTTGGATCAATAAAGGTTTCTGAATCTGAACCCTTTGAATAAACATTTTGAAATGAACTATTTCCATACCAGTTCTCCAAATCTTCATTATTCGAAACGTTTTCGGTATATATATTCCCTCTGGAATTGTTAAAGTACATTCGAGTGAACTTTATCTTCTGAAGGTTATCGTTATTAACTTTAATTTGCTCATCAAGAATAACGGCAGGATTAAATCCGGACAATACGCTTTGGTCCATTGAGAGTGAAGCATCTTTTGCAATATATAGAGCTTCTTTTACCAAACCAACATTGATATCGGCATTAATATCCTCACTAAGGTTGAGTAAAGTCAGGTTCCTAGCATCTACCAAAGTATGCTTTTTGGTGATATCGATCTGGGAGAAATCGCTATATGATGATACATACATGCTACTTGCGCCTCCAGGACCCGAAACATAAGGGGATCTAACAGCAATTGAATTTTGTATGGTGCTTTGTGCTCCGTAATCGAATTTAAAATCGTTCTGACTGGATCTATATGAAACTAGTTTTGATAACTGAACATTCCCTCCTTCAACGTAAAACGAGTTTCCGGCGCTATAACTAACCATAACGTTTTCAATTAAAGTATTGTTTCCTATTCCCGCTAATGTAAGAGAGTTATAGTAACCATAGTCTCGCGTTCGTTTTCCGGCGTATTCAATACGCACATATTTAAGAATCCCTGAAGAACTCTCCGGCTCGTCACCTCCATACAGAATGCTTTTTGGCGATGTGGTTGATAATCCGTAGTTTAAACTCCATTGATCACCAATTTTGTTAACAGGTGCATTACCCAGAATAAATAATCCGCCCCAATCTCCTTTTTTAGGTAGATCGCGGTTAGAGGTAAATACGATAGGATCGGTTTGAGTTCCTTGAGCTATTATAGTAGCTCCTTTGGCGATCGTTAACGAGGCTTTCGATTTGTGATCGGCAAGAATAACGGTACCGCTTTCTATAGTAAGTGTAGTACTGTCTGTTACAAATACATCACCCAATAGGAGGTAGGTCTCTCTTTTATTGAGGGTTATGTCATCAGAAATAGTACCCGTTAAAATCTGGGTAGGTTCTTCATATTCGTTTTGTGCAGGTCTAAACTCTGTCCAGTACCGCAACCAGTTTTCGGAACCAATGATTCCTTTTTCCTGTTGGGCATAGGTAATATTGAACAATAGCAGACATACGACTAAAGTAAGGGGGCTGGTTTTAATCATCTTATTGTAATTTTTGGTTATAAGCTAACTGTTTATAGAACCAAACATATATAAATATTCCATGAACAGCAAATATATTCGACGAAATACATCGTTTAAAAGCGATATTACTCGTTAAAATGCATTTTTTAACAAAATAGGGCGTCAATTTTGTTAAAAATAAACAAAGAGCTAGGGGAATTTGTCGCGTTTGGGGATATTGGGACAAGGGATAGAGGTTGTATAAATTTTCCGGATGGGAATTAATTAAACCAACTAGTATTCAGTTAATTAACTGATACAATTTGCCTTCTTATTCAGATTTGGTTGCAAAAAAAAGCAACACTTTAAATTAAAAGTGCAAA
>TARA_R110002049_G_scaffold6856_5_pt1 | contig 12873 bp, 6 predicted proteins | sample TARA_R110002049 | Tara Oceans TARA_R110002049 (sample SAMEA4396941) | marine metagenome | biome: Polar Biome; feature: [SRF] surface water layer (ENVO:00010504); material: water (ENVO:00002006), including particulate matter (ENVO:01000060) such as... | depth 5 m | reverse complement strand
TAGCGAAGGGATTAGAAACGCTGAAGATGTTTAATGATAGTGAAGCGCAAATCTTTGCATCCCAACCTACCCTTTAATTTAGTATATTTGTAAAAAATAACGCATATGGCGAAGAGTAGACTTTCACAAGATGATAGCAAATTCATCGACGACTTATTGAACGATAAGCAATCTTTTTTTTTTAAAGGAGGACGCAGAAAAATCAATGGAACAAGGGGGCGTGGTACCCAATCCTGGAGAGCTGGATTTACCATCTCTAGATCTTTCGTCGGAGTTTTTCTCTTTACCACAAAATCAGAATACCGACTCGGTTATACCAGAGGCGACCGCTAACCCTATACCACAGGACGCAGGGTTTGACGAGATATACAACGGCCTTCAGGCTAGGGCTCAAGAGATTCTATCTAGCATGTCCGCGGATGATAGGCTTGCTAAATATGGGATGAACTCTGAGTCGAATATTCTCAATGATATAGAGGATGAGATAGCATCAGCTAACGAGAAATCGGTTAAGATGATGTTGTTGGAGACTAAAAAGATTAATAAGAATTATCCATCTGCATCTGCTGGTGCGGCTATTGTTCAGAAAAAACAATCGGATCGTGCAGCGGGCTTACCAGCTGAGTTTAATCAAGTTTCCCTTAACAGCATACCAGATCCTATTAAAGACAAATATGGCCTAAACGAGCCAGTGCCACCCCAATGGACCGACTACGAGCCTATCGGTATAGACCAGTTTTATGAAGACAATAAAGATAGACCTGAGTTTACATTCCAACCGCCTGATCAATCAGAGTATTATGTAAGGGGTATGTTTATGGGGGCTCTGTATCAGTCTGATTACAACAAGGCTGCCGAGGAATACAACGCCAATATAAACAACATCATAAGCGGTGTATATAAAGAGGAGGTATATAACCCAGCATACGAAGAATATAAAACTAATTTTGAAAAATACGAAGAGGATTACAAAGACATACCCGCAAACCTTGACAGATTTTTAAGAGAGGTTGATTTTGAATCTGTTGGTGTGGGAACTCTTAATAATTTTGATTTCTCGGGCGCTGAGCTCAGCAACGAACACATACCCGTTAAGCTTGATTATGGATTGAGCACAAGGGGGAAGGTACAGTATGCTGATTTATTCCCAATAGCGGACACAAAGAAAGGATCTACAGAGGCTGATGTTATTGGTTTATCTACGATTATACGTGAGGACATACTGAAGCAAAGTAATGAAGAAATATTAAGCCTGCAATCTGAATTAGATGAATTAACCCCAATAATCGAAAAGTTTGATGAGCTTATAAAAAATGCACAGTCAGGACAAGAGGCAGCAGCAATAGCGGAGAATATGGATATAGAGTCTACTAGGGAGAGAGTAGAACTTATTACAACAACCATAGAGAATTTAGAACAAGGGATTGTTACTGATGAGATGATGCAGAATTATGGGGGTAAGTTTATAGATAATATTATCTTAAACAAACTAGCCCTTACTGAGGAAGAATGGGCGGCATCGGACAGTAAGTATAAAAGCGACACATATGAAGGCTACATAAGGAAGCTTGAGAACCTTGTATTTAAATCATCTATGTATGATGAGAGCTTAGTAGGGTTATCGAAAGAAGTGTATGGGGAGGAGCAGCCTGGCGGCATGATAGGTATACGCCCTATGCTTGACGCGGATCTGGAGATAGGTTCTAGATACGATTACTGGAAAGAGAGAAAGCTTGATTGGGAGATTGGTTGGAATGAGGTGCTGAGGGCTACGAGTATAATTTCCACGGGGTTACAGAGAATGGTCTTGTCAACAAATAGGGGTGGAGACGCTGAACAACAAATGCTTTCAGCTACACTGCAAGAAGAATCTGATATGTATGTTGATAGGTTGGAGAACTATAACAATACACTTAAGCTGCAGAAGTCAACAACATCAAGATCTGAAGATACAGTTCTAACATTTGGTGAGGGTTTATTTGCAAATAGAGACTACATTGATCTTAACGCAACAAAGGCATATGAAAATGCTCTCGATGTATCGTATGATGTCGAGGTAGCAAGTATGGGTAGACAGTCGGCACCCATGACGTTATTTTCAACTGTCGCGTCTGCGCCGTTTTTATTGATGGGGCCTCCTGGTTTCTATGTAGGTTCAGTCGTGCAGTCTAGTCTAATGGGCGCTATGTCTGGTTCTTTGTTTTACCATGATGTATTAAACAGAGACCGCAGGTATGCACATCTAAGCGAATCAGCTAGGCTTGGTTACGCATGGTCTCACGGTGCGGCTGAATTTGGTGGAGAGCTGGCTGGTAATTTGATATTTGGTAAGATACTAGGGTTGACAAAGTTTGGCGGTAGATTCTCACCATACAAATCATTATATAAAGGAGTTACGCCGTCAGGGGCACCTATATTAAGGGCTAACCCTAACCTATACATGGCGGGGCAATTTTTAGGGGGTACCGCCTATGGTGCGGGATTGTCTATACCTACAGAATATACAGAGGAGTGGATCACGGGTACATTTCAGGAGGCTAACGAGCAGTTAGCCCGTGGTGAGGAGTTAAATGGTTGGAAAATACTTGACAAAGGTCATGAAGGCGGTAGAGTGGGTGCATATATGGGACCGTGGATGAATGCTGGCATGGTACAGGCTAATAATATATCAGCCATGTATCATAGAACCATGATGAACAATGGTGTGTTTGAGACAAGAGCGCGCATGAGCATATTGAATCAGTATCAGCAGACACTATTAGATGAGCTGGGTGTCAGTAAGAAGGAGTTCAAGAAGATGCAGGAGCTGATGAAAAAGCTAGGTGTTAAGCCTGGTATGAACCCGACGGAGTATATAGGATTATACAACGATCCAAAGAATAAAAGCCTTGTTGATGAACTATTTGCCATAACATCTAAGCTTGAGGCTGACATAGAGGCTGTAAACGAGATGGTTGACGCTATCGGTACCGACTTCTCAGATAATCCAGAGAATGCTTCAATCATGGCTGGGCTTATTATAGAGGACAATCTACGCAAGCAGGCTAAGTTTATGAATACAGAGGTAACTATAAATTCAGCGGGCAGAGCTGTCGATCAGTTCGGTAGATTCTTACCTAAGGGGTGGGAGGATAGCTACTTCGGTCAGGAGTCTGCAAAGCTAACGCCTGAACAGAGAAAGGCTGAGGGGTTAAAGGCACAGATGCATAAGAGGAGATTTAACCTCTTGACAATGATTGTCCAGAATGATCTGCACAACAAAGGGTTTACAACAAGCGGTTTAGATACCCAAGAGGGTAAAGTAGATAGGACAAAGAACTCATTAGATCTAACAGAGGCGGTGCTTGCTGAGGGTGCTATAACCGAGGAGCTCAGAGCTCAGCTTCAGGAGGCTGGGATGAATAACGATCAGATAAGTCAGCTAGACAACATACTTAAGGAAAATTCTGACCTCCAGATTATTGTACACAAGACCGAAGACTCTATGGGTAAGGTGGCTGCAGGTGCTGAGGGTATGTATATAGAGTCCGAAAGCGACAGCTTCATAGGGAGAGATGGGGAAATGGTTAAGTCATCTAAAAAAGAACTACACCTTGATATAACAAACTTATCTGACCTCAGTAGGGTGTTGACACATGAATATGGTCACCTTATGTTTGAAAACTTTGTAAACGGACAACCTGTTTTAAGCGAGGAGGCGTGGAATGCTCAGGACACTAAAGATGAGGAGACATATGAAGAGTATGTAGGTAAGCAGAAAGAACAAAGTGAAAAGTTTGTTAATGAGCTAGCTCAGCAGATTATAGGTATAGATGATGCCAAGATTAAAGATATTGTAAACTTTACCTTTATGGTCGAGGGGCTTGAACCTTCTTCATATGAGCAGGCACTAAAGGATGGTGAGCTTGATGTAACTAAGCTTAATCTTACAGACAGGCAGATGCAGGTTATAAATAAGGAGCTTATTATAAACTTCATGGAGGCTATGTCAAGGGGTGAGTTTATCAGGAGAAGTGCAGACGGCAGCATAGCTGTAAATACAACGGGTATCGATTTAAGAAATGCCGATATGGGGTTCAAGCAATGGGGTAACGCTCTTATGCTTAAGTATGGTGTTGGACAGGATCTAAACTTTAGTATGGAGGATGATGCTATAACAATGGCACTGAAGTTCTCAACGGGATTAAAGAACCAACAAAAAGGCACAACCCTAGGCATGAGCTCTAAGGAGCAGGCTAGGGCAGCTAGACAGCAGCGTGAGGCGCAGGAGCAGATCGACGCTATAGAGTCTGGTCAGGAGATACAGGTGGGTGAATATACCGTGCCTATGGTGCAGGAAACGGCTGATTCGAAGATGGATGAGGGTATGGCCGCGCAACAGCTGATGCAGGCTATGGAGGCTATGTCAAAGAAGACACCTGGGCTAAACAGTAAATTCCTTAATAACACAACCATCTACTTTAAGATACAGGAGATGGGATTTAGGGGGTCTTTGAGCGCACAGACCCGTATAACTAATAGTAATTTTGGTAAAGAAAATCACCTTGAGTTTGTGGCTAAGGATTATAAAGCATTTGCTGATTGGTACAACGGATGGACGGGTAACCAGATAAAGGCTAACAAAACCACTGATGGTGGTATGACGCAGATAATGGATATGTACTACCTCAGCGATAAAGGGGAGAAGATATCATTAACACCACCGCCTAGGGCGATGAGTCAAGAGGGTTGGGCTGAGTGGAAGAAGATTAAAGCGGATCAGGGTTATGTAACGTCTCGTCAGAGATATGAGCTCGGTAATACATACCCAAGGATTCAGAATAGATATAAATCTAAATCATATCATCAGAGGAAAAGAGAAGCGGCGATGGATGAGGCGACGCTTAGATCTAAGCTTTCTTACGAAAGGAGAGATATTTTAAATGAGCTGGGAGATGTATGGAGAAGTAGCGACAAAAAGATAAGCTTTTATACAAACATAGCAGACTTTACCCCTGAATACGAAAAGGGTAGGTATGATGATTCAGAGGGTGTACGTAAAGACAATGAGGCATACAGGATAGCTATAGATAACGTACATGCATTGATTGCATCTGATATAAATGAAGATGATCTAAAGGCGCTAGCGGGTAGATCAAGCGTTGTGTCTAAGAGTAAGCACCCTAATATATTCAACATGAGTGGTAGGCGTATGCCAGAAACTCATGAGCAGAAAGCTATACGTCTGAATACAGAGATACAGGAGTATGGTGAGGCATGGCAGCTTCTACCTAAAGATTCTGACGGCTATAAACAGCGTATAGGTGACCTACGTATCGCTAACGAGATGGAGCTTGAGTATGCTTCACAGAGGATGGACAGGCTAAGGAACGGAGAATCTCTTGAGGGTGATGATATAAATCTAGATCCAGGGTTAGCATCAAGAATTCTAGGTAAGATGGAGGGTGATATGAGGGGTATTTCATCTCCTATGGTTGAGGGCTATGACACGTCTGAAAACTTTGTTAGCTGGTTGCTATCTCTTGGATTAACCAGAGATCAGTATGTTATAAATAAATATAATTATGATCCACAGATTGTAGGTGATGTAACTATAAATATACCAACAGAAAAAAGAGGTACAGCTAAATACACATTCTACAGTTCGGGTGGCGTGATGGGCGGACAGGCGTTAAAAAACCTGGGGGCTGATCGTAACATGATAACGTCCCACTCCTCAGACGAGACCGCCTCAGCAGCAATGACCTCAATGATCAAAGCATCCAGAGATGGTAAAATACACATATCAATATATACTGTACTGAATCAGGATAATAGCTTTAACAGTGCTAGACAATTTAGCGCGTTAATGGGGTATTTAAAGAAGTTTGCGGAATCAAATCCAAGTAAGGTAAATGACATCATAGATGTTATAAATGAAAAGTTTAATAATCAACACACATACACTGAAATTGATGGGGAGGTTATTAGGTACACTAGGGGTAGCAGGTTTGCCACAAAGATGGGCAGGAAAGCTGGTATTATAAATACAGTTAGTGTTGACAAGCGAACACCAAGTATACAGATAGAGAATGAAGAAGGTTTGATGAATTTCTTATCTCATTTTGAGAATATGGAAAACACAATGAAACTTGGGTTCGTGGGGAATATAAGGGGAAAATTTGCAAACTCTATCATGGGGTCTAGGGGTATACCTAAGAAAGTTGATGGTGTTCTATCTAAAGCAGAATATTTATCTAAAATAAATCAACCTCAATTTAGCAACGCTAAATCTGGTGACATTGTTGCGGCTACCTTACTAGAAAACGCAGGCGACATCATGATGTCAAGTGATATACGTATGGAGTTTGGTGAGGGCAACTCGCCTGAACTGCAAAAGTTTATAGATAATATAGGGTATGTAAACGCCGTTCACACTTCAGCAGCCACACAAACTGTTTTCTTTGAAAAATTTGTACCAGGATCATTGATAGATAAATCATCTCACGCCAGAAAAACATCTGGGTTCTCAATACAAACAGCAGAGGATCTTAATAAAGACATAGAAGACGCACACACAGAAACATCGACTAATCCAGGGTATGCATCGCGTAGGTTAGGTGGTAGAATATACGCTCAGGGCAATAGTTTGTGGGAAAAATCAGAAGCGACCGCCTACGGTAGGGTGCTTGAGAGGCTGGCTCTGAAGTTTCAGGATTCGTATAGTGGTATCATGCTCCTACAGCAGGATGTTGAGGTGTTTAGAAAAAGTAAGGTTCCGCAATCTCAGGATTTTGAAATGGCCATGGACATTATGTACGGTGTTGTCAGGACAGATCTTGAGCTGATAGAGGCGGAGTTGGAGAAAATAACATTTGCAACACAGGAGGCTGGGTTTACAGCTGAAGAGGTTTCGGATTATCTATATGCCAAGCACGCACGCGAACGTAATGAATACATTATGGGTATAAGGCCTGAGATGGAAAGCGGTTCGGGTATGACAAACGAACAGGCTGAGGAGATAATCAATGAGCTTGAGTCGCCACAGATGGTGACAATAGCTAACCTGGTTTACGGTGTAATTAAAAACACAAGATCATCAATGGTTGAGGGTGGTTTAGAGAAGGCATCAACTATACAAACATGGGAGGATCTATATGACAACTACGTACCGCTAAGCGGTAGGGCTGTTGATGAGATGGATGACACAACAAACAATTATCCGACAGGCGGTGCGGGGATGGCTATATATGGTAAGACAACAAAAGCCGCTAAAGGTAGACCAAGTAAGACGGGTGTAAACCTTATAGCAAATGTCATTATGCAAAATGCTCAGGTTAAGCAGAGAGCACGTAAGGATCAGGCTATGTTGTCGTTGTATAATCTTATTAAGAATAATCCAAATGAAAAGGTGTGGAGTATCTACTCTGCCGAGAATCCAAAGATGAAAGTGGATAAGGGTGAGCAGGTTCCTATGAATGTATTTGAGATGAAGTCGTCGCGCAATATGGTGCCTATAAGGATAAATGGTGAGCAGCACTTTATGTACTTTAATCAGACAGATTATGCTAATGCGCTTAATGGTATGACCGTTGAGAAACTAAACTCAGTGGCTAAACAGGCTGGTAAGCTTATGAACTTTATGCGTAACTCATTTACGCAATACAACCCGTCATTCTTCCTAATGAATTTCTTCAGGGATATACACGGGGCTATGTACAATGTGCTTGCTGAGGTTGAGAGAGAAGGCGGTATTATGTCTGGATATGGAATAAACTCAAAGAAGTTCACAAAGGATGTTATAACTGGATCGTTTACAGCGTTAGGGCAACTGCTCAATGAGGCTATGTTCAACAGAGAAATGAGTGTTGAGATGAAGCAGTATAAAGAAGAGTGGGAAGCTGCAGGTGGTAGAACAGGATTCTCATATTCTGAGTCTATACAAAACGTGATGGAGGATCTCAGGAAGGGTGCTGAAACAAAGAGCCGTGCACGCCAAGGGGCTGAATATGTATTCAGCAAACCTAGTCAGTTCTTCAACTATATATCCGCAATAAACGAGGCGTTTGAGAATGCAATAAGGTTGTCGTCATATATAGAGGCTAGAAAAGTTGGGGCAACTAAACAGAGGGCTGCTCAGTTATCCAAGAACGTAACCATAAACTTCAATAAGTCAGGTGAGTATAGTGCTACACTTAACAGCATATACTTATTCTTTAACGCATCCGTTCAGGGTGTGACAAGATTCAATAGAACATTTGGATCTATTAAGGAAGACTTACCTAATAATCCAGACGAAACAGAGTCGTGGAGAAATAGATTGGGTAAGCAGACCACATCAGCCAGGTTGCTAGCGGCTGGATCTGTTTTGGTGTCTGCACTACAGACCGCAATAAATCTATTGATATCCGACAGGGATCCAGAAGACGATGAGCTTTACTGGAATAAGATACCTGGATATAAAAAAGAAAGAGGTTTTTCTATTATGTACAACGGAAAAGATGCTTTCCATATACCGCTTGGATATGGATACAACATGTTCCATGTAATAGGACAACAGCTTGCCGAGGTTGCCTTTGGTAATAAGCACGCAGACGATGCAATGATGTACACTGTATTGGCTGGACACAGCTCGTTCTCACCTATAGCTATGGGACATTCAACAACTGTAGGCGGTTCTTTACTAAAGGGGGCTTTACCTACGGTATTCAAGGCACCTACCGATGCTTTTGCATTCAACGAAACATACCACGGCGGTCAGGTATATCAAAAGCCATTTGCGTTTGGTGCAGAGGATCCAGCATCAAGCCTATCGTTTAGATCACCTGATATGATACAGGAGGCATTTGTTGCACTAAACGAAATGACAGGAGGTTCTGAAAATATATCTTCTACCACGGTAAATACTTATGGTGTAGACGTTAACCCAGATCCAGTTTACTATATACTTCAATCGTATTGGGGTGGTGCAGGTGACTTCCTTATAGAATCAGCTGGACTCGGTAGAGCTGGTCTTACATTGGCAGACAGAAAGTTTGATCAGTTGATGCAGTCACAGGGCAATGATGATTTTATAACGAATCTACTTTCATCGCCAGAGGGGAGTGAAGCACCTATAATTAAGTTCTCGGATGTACCTGTACTAAAGAGTATATATGGCGGACCGTCTCGTTTCTACGACTTCGACCTATATGAAAAAAACACACAAGAGATTTTACAGTTCGAGCAGGAGGCTAAAAAAGGCGGAGATACAAGAACTAAATTTAATTACGTAGGTATAGGTGAATTAAAGGTGCTGTACAACAATACAGAGCAGCAGTTAGGTTTTGTAAGAGATGCTAAGAGACAGGCCAGAGAAATAGAAGATTATATAGAAAGAAGCAACGAGGCATATAGACTACAGGAAATTGAGCGTATAATCGTTACAAGATTTAACGCACGTTATTATGAATTAAGAGGTCAGTTTGTTGACCCAAAACCAGAGGGAATAATCCCATTAAACGATTTAAGAAAAGCACTAGGAACAGATGAGTAAAAAGAAAATTAAAGACACCAAGCTTGGATCTTGGTTAGCAAGCAAGGCACCTCAGGTGCTTGGAGTAGTGGGTGATTTATTACCAGATAGCGGAGGCTTAGGTATTGTGAAGAACCTGATTGACAAAGATGATAGTGTTGACTCGGAGGAGGCTCAGCGCCAGATAGATGCAGAGGTTAGATTCCAGGAGAACGTAACAGAGCGCTGGAAGGCTGATATGGGTAGCGACGTTAAGCTAGCTAAGTTAATACGACCAGTGACGCTTATATGCCTTATGGCTATGTTTATGCTTACTATGTTTATAGACAGCATGGATAACGTAGCATTCAATGTGAAGGATTCATATGTATCCCTACTTGAGCTGTTAATGTTGACCGCCTTCGGTGCGTACTTTGCAGGGCGTACTATCGAGAAGAAAAGCAAGTAATGTATACATACAATATAGATGTCCTCAGAGTAATAGATGGGGACACGATTGACGCTAGCATAGATCTAGGCTTTGATGTTAAGGTCAAGAAACGTGTACGCTTTATGGGTATCAACACACCTGAATCAAGGACTCGTGATCTTGAAGAAAAGAAAAAAGGTCTGGCGGCTAAAGCTAGAGTAGCTGAGTTGTTGGACACAGCTACGGAGGTTCAGCTTATATCTCACGGTGTAGGTAAGTTTGGCAGATGTCTAGGTGAAATAGACTTCTGTTGTCCAGACTCACTTACCATGAAAAACCTAAACAAAACCCTCATAGAAGAGGGGCATGCTGTAGAATACCACGGAGGTAAGAGATAGATTAAAGTAAATTTAATTTTTCTAACTCTAGCTCACTTATTCTGCTATAGTACTCATCTATGCGAGAGTCTATTAGCTTGATCTTGTAATTTATTGTAGCGTAATGCATATTCATCTTAGCTACATCCTTAGCAACATCATACTTTTCAGCATACCCCTTCCATGTCTTTAGGTTACCGTCGTGTTGTTTATTGTAGTGAATAACCGTAGTCCTGTCTTTACCCATAGCTTTACCAATATGAGTCGGCTTCATGTATTCAGACAAAGCTGCACCTATGGCTGCTCGAACTTGAACCTGTTCGTTATCCCTTCTATCTGTCTTCTCTAAACTTAAGACCTTGTATGTGAGGTCGATAACCTCACTTGCTTTTTCAATTAAGTGTTCCATTTTATTTTATTTAAGTAGTACAACTGTGTTACCCAGCATTGATCGAATCTTTTCATGGGAACGAACCATCACATTCACAGTCGTGAATTTTGCTAGAATCTTTTCCTGTTACTTTTTCGTATTCTATAAAGTCGCATATGCCACCACAGGAAGGACACCTAGCCTCATTTATGACTCTTTTTAGCCATTTGTCAAATGCCTTACTCATCGTACTGGGCACGCACCGCTTGCGCAATCGTCTATTTCTATATCCTCCATTTTTATGTCCTTAAGAGAAACAATAGGAGTACACTCTTTCTTCATCTTATTGTATGTTTTTCTATCGATTTCCTCTAGCGGAGCCTGATCGAATCCATGATCGTTATGCAATAGGAATGACACTGACTTTACGTTTACATAATTCTCACTTAGCCACGCCTTAATTACATCCAATTCCTCCTTCCTATAGTAAACGGTCACCGACACCGAGTTATCGCTCCATTCAGCCTGTAAACGCTTTATAACCTCTAATTGATCCACTGCTGACATGTCCCCTGCAAACATAGTCCCTTTTGGGAACTTACACGGGAAGCTCACAACCACTGTTGAGTGATCGTCTGTACCATCAAAATTTCTTACATACTCTACGCCGAACCCATTGTTTCTGCACACGCCGACCAGCTCGCTATCAGCAGACATTCGTATTCGTCTGATATAGTGTTCCGAGTATCCAGGGTGTGCTCCTGGTGTAACGCCAGCAAGTAGACTAAGCGTTCCAGATGGTTTAACTGTTGTAAGTTTAATAGATGCTGGGTATCCTGCATCTCTAGAGTAAGTTCTATCATATTCACGTAGATAAATATAGCAACTTTCAAGCCAACTACGTTGTTCCTCTGTTGCCTGTAAGTAACCTGTCACACCTATCCCCATCCTCATGTTCTTATGGACAATATCCTCTGTCTCTTTGACAGAACATTTAATAGCGAGGCTGTGTTTATTGATGCGGTACAGGTATCGAGCTACCTTTTTAAGTTCTTTTTCTGATTCTATATTGGGTAGGTATATCTCAGCAAGGCAACATGTTTCGTATGGTGCAAGCGACTGCTCAGCACACGGATTATATCCCATTACATCTGGATCAGGGTACTGTTCCTCATCTGTCCTACCCATGCGTCTTGATGACTCTAGGTTAATTAATCCATACGGTTCACCGTTTCCTTTATAGCCTTCCCAGAACTCATCAGGTAATTGATCTATATCATCGCATACTACAGAGTTATTGGACATTGCCCTCCAGTTAGGGATACCGCCTAGATCCCAGCGCTTAGCACGTAGGTATTCTAAATCATCGTGATCCCCTAATGCAATCTGAGCTGAACGCCTAACATTACCAGCCACAACTATTTTACCTATGATGTTCATAAGATCCAGACAATCAATAGGTTGCAGCCTTTTGTTAGAGCGATTGTTTAAGATGGAATTAATCTCCTGCATACCCCAGATAAGATCTTTACTACCTGATGCGGTACCACCGAAACCTTCAATCTTAGATCCAGCTGGTCTAATTAGATGTGTTGCATATGTAAACCCTTCACCCGTTACAAAGCTAGCCTCAAGCACACGCTTAAGTAACTCTGTCCATCCTTCACGCGAGTCAGGCACAATGAAGTCAGCACCGTTATCGTTTACGTTTTCTATCTTAACCTTACGTCTAACCTTAGGTAGCTGGTATACATGTTCTCTCTGTATGTTGTACCCGACACCGCTTCCCAGCATAAGCATTTCAAATGCCCAAGTAAACGGACGTATAGGTTCATCAACTACAGTAAACGCACAATTTTGCAGAGAAGGTAAACCTAATCTATCCACAGTTTTCGTGCCAAGCTGCCATAGGAATCTACCAGCTACTGTACCCTTCAGAGACATCATCATCTTCTTTATCTCCCTCTGATCGTATGTATTAAAGTCGCAACCCAACTGTTTATTGCAGGCCTCAACAACCCTATCAACAGTCTGTTCCCACTCTTCTGATCCATCTTTTGTTGGACGAGCATACGTTCTTTTATAGGTAGCGTATCCTACCTCCCCCCAAGGGATGTCTTCTGATTTGTAGTTCATATTTAGTTATTTTTTTAGATGAAAAGGACAGCTAATATAGTGCTAAATATCCTTTTTGTCAAGTGATTGAGGATCAATGTACCAGTCT
>TARA_R110002049_G_scaffold4504_7_pt1 | contig 12877 bp, 11 predicted proteins | sample TARA_R110002049 | Tara Oceans TARA_R110002049 (sample SAMEA4396941) | marine metagenome | biome: Polar Biome; feature: [SRF] surface water layer (ENVO:00010504); material: water (ENVO:00002006), including particulate matter (ENVO:01000060) such as... | depth 5 m | reverse complement strand
CAGGGTCGGTACTTCAAGTAGATTGATGGTGATTGTAAAGGTCTGATTGGTCAATTCCCCACCATTGGGATCGCTTACCTTGAATTCAAAACTATCCGCGTTCTGATCACCGACAGTATTGGTGTATCTGAGCCTATCATTGTTAATATCATCCAAAGTAAAAGTGGCATTGACCACCAATTCTATATCACCGGTCTCAAATACGTTGCTCGGATTGGAATCTATAAACAAAACACCGTATGAAACTGCCGAAGTAATGGTAAAAGTAATGTCGGAACCACTGCCTGTTTCAGCATCCGTGGCGTTCAATTTTCCAGAGTCAATGAGCTCGGTCGTCCCTTCATTGAGGGTCAATCCGTTGTTTACGCTTATTGATGGAGGTGTATTGGGAGCACTCGTTGCAAAACTCTCCACTCCACCATAAGAGGTCCCTTCACTATTGGTAGCATAGGTCTGATAGTAATAGGTGGTGGATGCACTTAATCCTGAAATGCTTTCGTTAAAAACACCTGTGCCACTTCCGTCAAGAACATTCGTTACCCCACCCTCACCCAGGGTTGGAGTGTTATCTGAACTGGAGTAAACAAAGCCTCGGGCGGACACCGTTGCGCCTCCATCGGTGGTTATATTGCCGCCAAGTGTAACAGTGGTAGTTGTAATATCTGAAGCCGTTGTGGTGGTTATGGTTGGGGCACTTTTGGTGATAGGTACTCCAACTTGAATATTATTTAACCCCATATATGAATTATCTGATCCTGATTGTTGGGCTATGTGAATTCTATCAACATTTTGGAAAACGTTTCCAAGCTCATCGCCTTGACTTACATTTATAAAAACACTCGTAGTATTTCCATTAAATGTAGCCATTCCCTGGGACACTCCATCATCAAAGCCTTCTACTACATATGTTGCACCATCATATAACCCCCAATCATGAAAGTCAAATTGCTGTAAAGAGAAATTACTTTGATCATCAGATTGAATAACCATACCATGAAAACTCGGACTAACACCTGTTTCATAAGTTAATTGTTGTAACCCATTGTATTCGAGTACCTGTAATCCGCCAGTTAATTTTGTATCAGAGGAGTTGACTGCAAATATCTCCAGATTTAGGTCATTGATTTCATCAGAGCCTAATTCGCCATCGGAGGCAATATCATCAGAGCCTGCTGAGCCATTGGAATCAAAAGTGATGGTTGGATTTGTACTCAGAAAAAGTGCTGGTGCATTGGTTGCAAAAGTCTCCTCGTTCCCATAACTTGTACCTTCGCTATTAATGGCATAGGCACGAACGTAGTAGGTTGTCCCCGAGCTAAGCCCTGTAATTTCATCAGAAAAACTACCGTCTCCAGAACCAATCTGTACTTTGTTATCGGACGTTGTAGGGGCACCCGTGATATTATAGACAATACCGCGTTCGGTTACCGTAGCACCGCCGTTGTTAGTTATGTTTCCGCCAAGGGTTGCCGCAGTAGCAGTGATACCGGAGGCGACTGTAGTGAGGGTTGGAGTAGTACTGGAAGCAATAATATTTGGTGAGGCAAATTGCCCTGATGTGATGTTGTAAGCGGTATCATTATCATAAATCCAATTATCTCTATCATTGATTTGCGAAGCAATAAAAGCCTTGGTCCCTGTTAACGTACCATTATATTTTGCGTTGTCCGTTTCATTAAATGGATTAGGAAACAAAGCAATTGCATTGGTACCGTTAGTTAACGTACTGGGAAGCCCAGTGGTGCTGACTCCTGTTGTCGCACAAGACTGTCCTGATGTTGTGCAGTTCTGGCAATCAAACCAATTATTTGCATCGTCACAACCTACGGTGTGGGCAAAATTATCATCACCATACAGTCCAGATAGAAAATTAGGAGAGCTTGGCTTAACTCCTGTCGAACTTTGATAGGCAAAAATATTGTCTCCTGCTGAAAGATTCCAACCAGTTCCGCTCAAAATTGTAGACATACTGCCAACAGATGAAATTAAAACATCTGTTGAAGCATTTTCATATATATATACTATTGTTCCGGCTGGAGTAATATTCGAGGCGGTCCAGGAGTAATGTCCTTCAGACGTTGACCCATACCAAGTATTACCGTTGGCATTCCAACCCTCTTCGGTGAAGTAGATTACCGTTCCAGCAGATATATCCTCTAGTGTAATCCAAGAAAAAGAATGGTCTTCTGTTCCGTTTGCATCAGTATTATAACCTAAAAAAGCAACATCTCCGGCAGTTAGGGTTGTTTGGGCATACACAACAGATGAAGTAATACTAAAAAATAACAGAAATAAATTAAGATAGGTAGTTTTTTTCATGATGGCATTGCTTTGAATTTTTTAAACACGGCAATAGTAGGACATTCTACTTTTTCCTACACAAAAATGTTGTGAACGTGGATAATTATGATGTTTATACTTAAAAATTTGTAAGAATAATAATATTAAAATAATCGATATTGCTTACCATACCAAAAGCATATGGAATAAAAATATGGACTTACCGGATTTTTGCTCGATATAGGCCAAGCTGTGGGAAGTGAGCAGTATTTGACCGGCCAAGGCAGAACTGTTTAATAGCTAGTGGGACTGCCATATTAGTGAATGGCACAAGCCTGCCAGTGCCGTTAGGACGGGCCTATCTCACTGTCCTTTAGATTTGACTAAAAATATAAACGATTGCGATATTGTTGAAAGGGGGCCGGGGGAGACTTATTTCTTCGGATAATTTGCGTAACTATATTGTAAACCAAAAAAGAGCGGGGTGATTTAAACGGGATAGAAGGCAATAATAACCTAGAAGGCTCTTAAGTGGAAGAGTGCACCAGTATATTCAGTCCAATTATAGCCCGGATTCTCTACTAGTTATGACGAGTACCTAAATATGGAAGGAGGTCATATAAACCTTACTTACCCCTACCCTATTATTGCTTGGACCAGCTTTCCCAAATGAGCTTTATTATTGTCATAAAGAAACACATTCGCCTTAAAAGTATGTTGTGGAAAACCGCGTAGGAATTCTGTGAATGATATATGGTATTTGAGTTTGTACAAATGGGCTTGATGCTGAAAATTGGCACTAACAATACGAAAGCTCTCAATCTGAGTAAAGGATAGAAAAAATAAATTATTAAACTTTAAGAAACTTTACCAGTGCTTTTCGAAGGAGGCATTGTTGTAGTGAGTATTTTTCAGAGTTCTAAATCCGTTAAAAATTCGAGTGAGGAACCTTCTGTTAATTCCAAATTTTGATTGTCATAAACAACTCTTGTCGGAACATAGTAAGTTATGTCACATGGAATTTCAGTCAATTCTGCTGAAAAGTCCAACAAGATAACATCCGTAGCATTCAATTTAATAGCGTATTGAAAGGTTGATTCATTAGAAATAAATAATTCAATTGTATTATCTAACTCTCTAATTTCAGAATCAGGACTTGCAAATTCATTAGGTGGATTAAATCTCAAACCCAATCCATTTTGAAGTGTTATTTCATCCGGGTTAATAATTCCATCTTCAATTAGATTATTACCGTTTGAATCAACTAATTTAATATATAAAGTTGGAAATGCAGGGTCAAAAAGTTGACAGTTTATACCATCATTATCGTCATTTGAACAATTTGATAGTATAACTCCTATTGTAATAAATATGAATATTTTTTTCATAAATCTATTTACTGTTAGATTCTGAATTTGCCATTTGGTTGTGTCAATTGTTCGTTAAATCACATAGTTTACACAAATTAAAGATTAGCCTTCACACTAATTTAGCCTATAACTTTGTTGAACGAATCCTCCTTACAGGTTGGAAGCCTTAACAAGGCATAATACAACATTTCTTATATTGCTGGTTGTGCGGTCGTTATTTCTCTTTTCATTAAAAGTACTTGATGTTTCGTAAATCGTGCTCCACCTTTCTAAAAATCAAAACTTCGAAAATTGATACCCTTCCTTCTTTAACTTACTAATTAGTTGATCTAGGTGTAAATAGAATTTATCATTTCTTTTTGGGCTTGTACCGGGATGAATTAGTAAGTGAAATCCATTCATACTATTAAATGAAAGGTAGTTATATATGCTTTCTAAAATATCTTTACTCGAGATATAGTTGGACATATCTGGTGTTGTATAATCGGCATTGGAACGAGTGCCACTAGAAAAATTGACTGTTATTTGGTCTAACTGTGAGGCAATATGAACCACTTTTTTATTGTACCATTCATAAGGTGGCATAAAATAATTTGGACGAATTCCTAGTTTTTTCAACTCATTTAGGTTCTGTAAGATATCCTCTTTTATCCGATTTTCTGAATGTAAAAGACTATCTCTTTTTATCCAGTCACAGTACAAGATATGTTTGTCAGAATGAGCTCCCACAAAGTGTCCATTTTTTGCAATACTAATTACTAAGTCTTCGTTGTTCCTTACAAAATCACCGGTAAAAAAGAATGAACCTTTCACTTTTTGCTTTTTTAGAACACTTAGCACATCATCAAAACCGTCAATATGGTCATGACCTGTAAAACATAGATAAATATTTTTGTTTAAGGTATCAGACCTAATAAGTGCGCCTTCCTTATCAAATATAACTTGTGCATAAATTGGTATACTAATGAGTACAAATAGGAAACTTAAATTAATTCTGTTCACTGCTTAACTTGGTTAAAATAAGAAGTAATTCTGCGGAACCATCTAACGTTGGCTCATTTGTACTATAATCCGCCCAATCATCCATATACTTGATGTGATTAGGTTGTAAATGATTATATTCATCAGGTTCTGATGGCGTAATACCTATCATTTCATCGTGAATAGAGGACCAAAGTGGACCATCAACAAGACTTCCCTTTATTGGTTTTTTATAAATTCTCCAAAATGGCATATGTACATCAACAGGAGTATCAGTATTTTCCGGTATTTCTGTAATCATACTGGAATTCCATGGGTTTAAGCCCAATAACCAATCCACATGATTTTGCATAAGAACACGATATTTTTTTGAACCTGTCATTTCTTCATACAGCATTGCTTGCGTGGAGACAGCTGCTGCTAAATTATTAGAGCACCAAATAAACAATTGCCCCGCTCCATAGGGGTTTTCATCCGCTCTCTTTTTTATGTTTTCCAGATTGTGTTCATAATAGTCAACCATTTCCTTCTTGTCCTTTGAATTACCAACTTGCCATAATGCATAATGTCCCATGTTTACATATGGATACATCTCGTAGTGGCTGGTGGTGTCCCGTTCCATCCAAGACCAGTTACCAATGATTTTTGCGTATTTCCTTGCGTCATTTAGTAATTTTTCATCTTTGGAAATCTTATATAAAGAAGCCGCCGCCCATTCCATATCGTCCGCCCAAGTGTTTTCTTCATAACGATAGGGAGCACCAAAACTGTTACCTTGTTGGTACCCTTCTTGCTGTTTTCCCATATGGTAAAGTTCGTTTGCGGCATTTAGACATTTTTGGGCAAAAACTTCATATTCCTTAAACTGGCTAAACACCTCATACCCTAGTGCTAGGGTAGCCGCTGAACGACCCGCTAAATTTGCAATTCCCGTAGCCTTACTTTTATATTTCGAAAGACCTTGTGGCTCGCCAGTTGCATAATAAACAGGCCTAAAACTATTTGGGCCCCATCCATAATCAGCATTATCCTCATGCGGAAGTTTAAATCCTCTGTGGTCTCTATCATCTGCTACTTGATGGTACAATTCATCCGGGCTTGGATGAAGTTTCAATATCCATTCCAGCCCCCACTTTGCCTCATCTAGAACGTCAGGTAGTTTATTTACACCCTCTAAACCTCTAGCATCAACCTTATCCTGAAAACTGCTTGGTTCCATTTGATAGGCCATTAATAATCTTGCAGTTGTATTGCTACTTGTTATAAGATATTTTAATTGGTCGCCAGCATCGTGCCAACCACCAGTGGCATCAATTCTCGTGGAATCCAATTTTTTGCCAAAAAAACTTAAACCATCTTTTTGATGACAGTACTCCATAATGTAAGGATTAAAACCACAACGTTGTGTTCTTATAAAACCAACGACATCTTCTTGCCATTTGGGATAAGGTCCAATGGAGAAAGGTTGACTGGTAATTTCCCTTTTTTTAAGTTTAAAGAAATAGTTTCCGATTTTTTCAAAATCAGAAAAATCTACCGTATAATAATGCGAAAATGGATACCAAGACTCTTTATGAAGTAAAGACTTATACTCTTTTAGTGTAACTCCTTTCTCATTTTTTAATAACAATATTGGATTGTTCAGCACTCCCTTACTAAGAACAATTGCTTTTTTGGGAATATTGCTTGGATAGCCTTGTAAGTTAACCCTAATCTCCACCTCAGATTGTGCATGAGAATTGATGGCAAAAGCCCCAAACAACAGAACACATATTACTCGAATACTACTCATAAAACATTGCTTTTTTTACTACCTAAATTCATTACACCATTTTTTTTTAAAATATCACGTCTAAAATACAGCTACAGATTAATATTAGATTTGTAGACTTCCCCTTGCAGTCAAAGCGATCTTCATGTTTGTCACTCTCTGGTTTTTGGGGACAGGAGTACGGACAACTCGAAGTCTTGGCTATTGGCACTAATTCATTCTCTTTCTTCAAATGGAATTATGATTCCTTTTTCTAAATAATTCTTTAATCCATTCAGTAATATAGCCCAACAAAACGATGACCGTCTAAAATGAGCATTGCATTGAGGCCACCCTAAATGCCAAAAATGAACCTGAACATTAGTTGCATTTTGTTCCAGGTCAAAACCAAAAGATGTTGAATCCCAATCCGTATCAGATTTAGTCATCTTTATGTGGAAAGATTTCTCCTTCTCTAATTTAATGACTTTTCCATACCAATCATATTCTGGTGTAAAGAAGAAATTATAGATTTCTCCTTCTTTGGGCTTCCCTTCACACTTAAGAGGCCACCAATTTACTAAATGTTTTGGTTCAGAAATGGCTTCATAAACTTTTCTGATTGGCGCTTTAATCACCAAATCGTGATAAATTGAATGTGTCATTTTAATGGGTTTATTATAGCATTAATTTACCTGTTTTTTAGTTACCTGATAACGGTCAAATTGGGGGATTTTACGATGTTGAGACCAATGTAGCAATTTTAAATATGCCATGCTATCCGCCGCGCTGGAATAAACCATATGATTTTTCTTTATTTTTATGTTTAATACTCCGTTGTGTTTAGTTGTGATTTAAGTTTAATTAGCTCTCCCAATAGTCGGGTATTGGTTACCATATTGACCATATTCCTTTCTTTAGCAATGTTTGCTATTTCAAGATTCAGACTTTCTATTTCCGTTTTTCTTTTGTTCAGTAGATCAACATAGGTAGATATCAATTGACCATCTGAACGTTTGCTTATAAGCATCAGATTTTCTATCAAATCATTCTCAATAAGCTCTACTCCTTGAATTTGAGCTATGGCGACACACTCTTTAATTACTATTTTGGCCAATTTTGCAACTTCGGCATTGCGGTGGAAAATACCATTATCTGTTTCTAATAGCGGACAGATCGAATTAAAAGCGCAATTGGCAATCACTTTGGTCCATACCAGCTTTTGAATATTTCTTTCACTGCTGAAACGGAAGTGAGGCGTACTAATTTGTTCAACAATCAGATCCAAGTTCTTTTTATTTCCATTAATAACGCCAACTGGTGATGGCTTGACGGTTTTGAAATTGACTTCATTATCGTTGATAACCTGACTTGTTGAGAAAAGAACACAGCGATATACCTTGTCAAAACAGTCAAAAGGACGTTCAATACTCAATCCGTTTTGAAGCAGGACTATAGAAAAATCACCGGTTTTTAATTTAAGCTTTTCGGCAATGGTTTCATTGGCAAATGTCTTGGTTGTAATCAACACGGTTCCCTGTATGGTAGCCATATTGCTGAAAGAGGTCGTGGCGATGTTTTCCCGAAAGGTCTCATCTGTACCATTAACAGAAATCATTTCATTGGTATCTGGAATATTGTCAACACTTCCACGAACCAAAACCACGGATTTGTTTGCTTGTTTTAAAAATACAGCCAAAGCTTTGCCGATAGCTCCTGACCCTATAATGTAAATGCGAGAACTCATGATAATTAGTTTTAAGACAATGTGAATTTAGTTGCTGCTTGGGCGTATATTTTTGTTGTATCAAAAACGGGAATTAAATTCTGCCCGACCGATTAATAATGGAATTACCATTCATCCCAAAACGATGCCTACTGCACCTCTTTTTGAATGATATTGGCTGTAGCTGATGCAATATGACTGACTTGCACTTTATACTTTGTTTTGAATATTATCAGCACATATATGCGCAGTATTTTCAAATAATACAATGGCTTCTGTTCTACCTTCGACAACTAGTGCCTATATTTCAGTTATAGCCCTAATTTAGTATTTTTTTTGTAGGACTAAAAATTAACTAAATGGCATATATCCATTATTCCCGTACCCTATTTTGTTAAGTCTGGCTTTCCCTTGCCTGCCTAATTACATATCCGAATCATGAGGGGATTGACTAGGACCTTTTATAGGATGCGGTGTTAACGGTTCGAGCTTTAAATTATTCTTTATTATTAGTACTAATCTTTAGTCGGAATAGATCAGTTTTTGAATTTGTCTTATCAACGCTGTCCACGGTCTTAAATTTTAAGTCTTTAAGAAGCTTGATTGAACTTTGGTTGTCCTTATGTGTATAGGCATCTATTGTTTTTAGTCCAAGTGTTTGATTTGAGTATTCAATTATCTTTTTTACGGCCTCTCTCATAATTCCTTTTCCTTGATATTCCGTTAAAAGTTCATATCCAATTTCGCATTTTTTTAGTTCATCGGAAATACCTAAAAGGCAAATTGCCCCTACAAGTTTTTCGTTTCCCTTTTGTACAATTGCCCAGTAAGAAAGGCTATTGGCTTTTATATTCTTAATAAATTTCAATACTTCTTCCAATGTTTTACTTGTCTGTCTGTCAAGATATTTGTTTACTAAAGGGTCCGTACGAAGAATAAATATTTCATGAACATCGCTGTCTGATTATTGTCGGAGAGTCAACCTTTCGGTTGTTAATGTAGGGAAGGTTTGTAAATTTGTATGTTCCATTTCATCATATATCGTTTGAGTCTGATACCTTTTTTAATCTGTCCGCTAACCAATGGGTATAGTTATTAACTCTGTTTCTTTTATAGGTCCAATACAATAATTAATTTTTGTTGGACTGTACTATTACAAGATTAGTACTTCAACGCTATTTCGTAAGATATTGAGTAAATAGAGCTTCTGGTGGGTATTTGAATTTTGATTTATTATTTTATTCTTTTTTTAAGAGGGATAACAAATTTTAAACCAGACCAAATCTGGTCTACGGCACAAACTTTTATATCCACGAGACCATTTTTTAGCCCTATTTCCCTAACAATATTTCCACTAAGATCTGTTTCGACCTTGGATGATTTTTTAGGCCAAGAAATCCATATAATTCCATTTTCTTCTATTTCTTGACCCAATTGATTGATGTCATTATTAAGTTCTTTTATTGTTTTGGCAAAGTAATGTATAAAATCCTTCTTAGTTTTTATGTCATCTATGGTATATGTTTCTTCCGGAAAATCTGTAAATAACTTAAAATAAGACCCAGGATAGTTCACAATCTTTATTTTGAAGCCATTTTTAATTCCAAGTTTTTTTGCTAAAGGAGTCCCTGAATATCCTGCTGTCTTCATAATAATGATATATTAATTCCAAGTTTTCAACATTTTCATTGTCCACATTGGACAATCCGCCGTAATAAAACTCTGTGATCATCAAAAAAAGCTTTACCTCTAAGGAGACCCGAATTGTCACCAGGGTTATTCAGCACTGGCCTATAGGTGGGCCAAATTTATAGTTATTAGAGGTCCGTTGTTTTTTGATCATCATTTATATATTCCAAAATGTCACCTGGCTGGCAGTCCAATGCTTTACAAATAGTGTCCAAGGTGCTAAAACGAATTGCTTTAGCTTTTCCCGTCTTTAGGATGGAAAGGTTGGATAATGTCAAACCAACTCTTTCAGAAAGTTCATTCAGAGAAATTTTTTGCTTCGCCATTACAACGTCCATATTTACAATAATAGGCATAGTTTAAATTGTTAATTCATTTTCGGATTTCAAATCCACGGCATTTTGTAATATTTTTTCAAGGACCGCCATAGTAATTGCAACTGTAATGGAAATAAAGATAATCATAATGCATATTGCAAGAAAACCAGCTGGATCGTCTTCTTTATTATGAAATATCCTTATAAATATACCTGCCGTAACCATTGAAACACACAATATCAATGCACAATATTTAATACTTCTTAAAGTCTTTATCGAGTTCAGTGTAAACAATTTATCTTTAGCGATATATCCAAGTAATATGAATGCTTTGTACAGCGCCACAAAAAAAGCTATTGACGATGCATATCCGTACAAGATGAATGGGTCAAAGTAAATGCTGAACAAGTCTAATTTCTCGGCTCTTCCCTCGGTCAATGGAAACCGAACCAAAATAAAAAGTGCCACAATACTGATTATCACGATGACTGCCTGAAGAAATATAATTGAATATCTTTTCATAATGATTTATTAATTTTAGAGTATAACAAAAAATTAATATTTATTGATTATCAATAAATAATTGTTGTTATTCAAGTAATTTATTCGTAATTCATCTAAAATATAATTGTTGTCTTTGAACATTAACTTTTTGTTTCGAAGACTTTACTGTTCCGCTTTGAATAGCCTTTATCCCATCTTTAGTCCCTGCTGTTTTAAATTAAAAGCTAAGGGGATAAACTGAAGCCCAAAATAGCTACTCGTTATTATATTTTTAATATGTCCAATTTAATAAATCTTTTTTCTTGATATTACATTTTGGGCTATCCTGAATTACTTTAATGACAGCTAACCTCTAGTGTATGTTTAGTGGCCCTTCTAATAGATATTGATGGCTGGTTTTTCCGCTGGTCAATTACTATGTCTCATTTTATTTTAGTTCCTGGATAATTGAAACAAAAAAATATTTAAATTTCTTGCTGTATCAAAGTTCGGATAATACCTAAATTAGATTAAATTATAAATGACCCGTCCATTATTTGGCAGAAATTCAAATAGTAATATTTAAACTTCAAAAATTGGCTATATGCAAATACTTAAAGGTTTATATCAAACAGGAGGAGACCTCAACGGTTTAACCTTCGATTTACAAGGGGCCCTGTGGAATGATGGAAATTCCTATCTGCTGAAAACGGAAACTGGATTAATCATGTTTGATTGCGGTTGCGGCGATACTCTAGATCAAATTTTTACGAATATGAAATACTGGGATTTAGATCCGGATGATATTAAGTATTGTTTGCTCACCCACCCGCATTTTGACCATGCCGGGGCGGCCCATTTGCTAAAAAAAAGAGGTGTTCAACTTATCGGAGTCAAAGAAACTGCAGAGGCAGTCTCTTCAGGAGACGAACGGTGTGCTGGATATTTATACCATAAAGTTTTTAATCCGGTTGATGTGGATATGATTGTATCCGAGGGCGATAAACTAAATTTATTGGGTATTGAAATTGAGGTTGGCCATTATCCGGGACATTCCATGGGGTGCACTGCCTTCTCTTTTCGACATGAAAATAAAAAAATCACGGTAAGTGGCGACATCATTGGTACCTTGATGGTGGGTGATTTTGGATGGGACGGTTCCATCGATTTCAATAAAAACATTTACATTGAGTCACTCCTCCGGTTCGCAAAGTTGGATCCTGATATTATGCTTCCAGGTCATGGCATGATCTATTTTCATAAACCAAAGTGGCGGGTGGAAAATGTCTTGAACAGTGCCTTGTCCCAATGGAGGTAAATATTATCAAAACATGGATGCGAATAAATTGGTTATTAAATACTTCAATATATAGAAGGGGATTTCTAGAAGAAATTAATTTAAGTCCTTTTGTAGGAATAAAAAATATAGCCTAAGTTTTAATAGCTATTAAATCCATAGGGCTCCTAACCTATTTTGTTGGATCCGACTTTCCTTGGATTGCATAATTATGATGCCAGCAAGAAAAACAATTACCTGAAAAGTTAATTGTACTCCATGTGTCCCGTAATAGGCTAATTAATGAGTATAGTAAAAACGATCACATTTGGGACTATTTGAAAAATAAAACCGGATTTTCTATATCTGTCATGTAAAACCGTCTTTTTTCGATTCTGGCAATCGTGATAAAAACTAAGAAGTTATCTTGTGGAATTTCAAATTACTTTAGTTGAGATAAATACACGTTACATAGTCGCCTAATCAACCACCCATGCCCACTCTTTCCCAATTTTTATCAAATAGGTGATTCCAACATTTCCCTTTTCGGAAGGTGCTATGACTGTATAAATTTGGTTCTTTTCCAATCCATCTATTTTTCGGTTACCCCTATCGATTATTTTGGCGAGCAAATATCATATACCCCAAAGGGGAGGTATGATGCTCTTTGAAAAAATCCAACATTTTCTCCAATTCATGCATATAGGATACCCCCAATGTAACCGGCATACTCCTGAAACCTTTCAATATTTGCCGTATTCTTTTATCAATTAAATGGTAGGTTTCATCAACCTATGGACCTTATTCGTGTAATAAATCATTTTTACATATGGCTAATAAATACCTTGAGCAATTGTAACAAAAACCAACCAAAAACGATTCGACAATGAGAATATTACTTAATAAAATTAACCATATTAATGGAGTTAAGGCTTCATTCCATCATAAGAAATGCCCTTTCCCCCCAGGTGTAGCAATGTGTTTAACACTATTCATGGCGCTATT
>TARA_R110002049_G_scaffold112916_4_pt1 | contig 12883 bp, 7 predicted proteins | sample TARA_R110002049 | Tara Oceans TARA_R110002049 (sample SAMEA4396941) | marine metagenome | biome: Polar Biome; feature: [SRF] surface water layer (ENVO:00010504); material: water (ENVO:00002006), including particulate matter (ENVO:01000060) such as... | depth 5 m | reverse complement strand
GATTTGCATTAATATTTTCCTAAATATTAATGTAAATATCAACTATTAGAAGTTAATCACTTTTCTGGGAAATTGCTTATAGTTTTTGCGACTTATAAATAAAGAGATGTTGTGTGTATAACCCATACTTTAAAAGCAGGAGTATAAGATATTGCATAAAAAAAAAACACGTTCTAAAAAGATGAATTTAAAGAACGTGTAAACTAAACTCTAGTAGTTTTATTAAACTAGTAAACCATGACTTTCTTAACCAATTGCTTACTTCCACTCTCGATTTTTACAAAATAAAGACCATTAGTTTGATTTTGAAAATCGATTGCAACATCACTAATTAAAGTTATACCTTCTATAGTTTTAATGGACTTACCAGTAATATCAAACACTTGAACTGTTGATATTTCATTATTAAATCCACTATCAAAGAAACTCACCAATCTATCTGTATTATTATATACAATTTTTAAAGAATTAGCTGTAAAGTCTTCTGTGTTTAAAACATAATTACAGGCATTAAATACATCATATACATTGTCTCCAGAATTGGTAACCGTAATTAATCTATTACCTCCAGTAACTGTTGAGCACGAAGCCTCTGGTCCAGGTGTTTCATCGTTTCCCCAACCTGCAGCACTTAAATATTTATACTCAAATGTAATTGGGTAATCTGCTGGTGTTGGTAAACGTAACGTTCCACTATGAATATCTCCTGTAGCATTAGGAAACGATAATACACTAGGATTCCAATCATTAAGCCAGCCAGCCATGTGCACATTTCCTCCGGCAATAGTACCTTCACTTGCCATATCGACATTAAAGGTCACTTCAAATCCTGTACCAGAAGGATTACAACCATTAAAAGGTACTGACTCTAAAGTCACTGCCATACCAGAATTGTTGATATACAAAAATCGATCGCCATTTGATGGTGCACAAGGGTAACTTGCAGATTCTTCCGTTCCCCAAGCATTGCCATTTAGAAACTTGTAACGATGCCATCCTTCGCTTAATTGAACAGTAACAGCGTAAATGCCTGTTGAGCCTTCTTCTGTAAGCATTGTTGCATCTGTAGACCAACCGTTAATAGTACCAACAACATGCACTCCATCTGCACTTACGGTCTCTGCTGACATATCTACTTTAATAGTTACATCAACTTGTGAGAATCCTTGAAATGAGACTAGTAGAGCTAGTATCATTAATCTTGTAAAGTAATTTTTCTTCATAATTAGAGGTTTTATTTAGTTAATAAATTAGTGTTTGCATTGCATGTGGCAATATTGTATTTTGAATTTCAAAATCACCAACTAGTAATTTGTAATCGATAGGATTTTCAGTTTTATTCATAACAACAGTTACAATTTTACCATCTGGGTTTTGAAACGAAGTGCTTTCAATGGTACTTCTACTAGTTGTTGTACTAATACGTTTAGCTTTTTGCTTTATAAATTTTGAAAAATGCCCTATGTAATAATACGTTGGTGTATATATCAGTTCGTTATTTTGAGTATCTGCATGAATTGGTGCAAAACAAAAATTTTGCACATGATTTGGTCCTCCTTTTTCATCTAATAATATATTCCAATCAGTCCAACCTACTGTTCCAGTATTAAAATCATTAATCATAGAATTGCCATAACGTTCTGCATTAGACCAACGGTTGTATTGTGTTGGGTCAAACTTTTCTTGACAGCCTTCTGTGAACAACAAATTAATTTCAGGGAAAGACGCTTTAATATTTTTTAGGTTATCGTATTTTGGCGCTCCTCCTGTCCAAGTTTCATACCAATGAAAACCAATTCCCCAAGCATATTTAATGGCTTCTGGATCTTCAAAAATGGTATTGGCTCTATGCGATATTAAATCTCTATTATGATCCCAAACCACAATATTTTTATCACCCATATTATTTTTTTCGAACGTTGGACCTAGATTATATTTTAAGAAATCACGTTCTTCTTCAGCAGTATAAATACAAGATTCCCAGCGTTGTTTTGCCATAGGCTCATTCTGAATAGTAACGCCCCAAACTGGAATACCTTCTGCTTCATAGGCTTGAATAAATTTGACAAAATAATCAGCCCAAGTTTGATAGTATTCTGGTAATAATTTACCGCCTTGGAGCATTTGCTTATTAGATTTCATAAATGCTGGTGGACTCCATGGACTCGCGTAGAACACCAAATCATCTTTAATCAGTGCTTGTGCTCTTTTAATCATAGGCACACGTTTCACCAAGTCTTTTTCAATAGAGAAAGTTTTGAGCTCCTTATCACCTTCTTCAATGTAAGTATGGCTTCCTAATCCAAAATCACTACTGTGAATACTGGTTCTAATAATATTATAATTAATACCTTCTTCAGAGTAATAAGCATTTAGTAATTCTTCTTGCTTATCCTGGCTTAAAGTTGAAAACACTTCGGCAGCAGCGTCTGTAATAGCACCTCCAATTCCTAAGAATTCTTGAAATTGCTTTTCTGGATTAACAAAAATTGAAACTTCCGTTTCTAAAGGTTGTTTGGCTCTATTGAATGTTTTAGTACTATCTAAAGACAGTCTTTTATTGGTGTTTTCAGCCGTAGTATAAACACTCACTTCTTTACCTAATAAATTCGTTTTTTCTTTAGTATCACTTTCAGATTTGACCTTTAAATCATTATCCGTTTTTCCTTGTTTATCCGTTTCAGATTGTTTGCAAGAAATCAAAGTAGCAGCTAGGAATAGTATATAAAAACAGTTTTTAATCATTTTATGTGTTTTTTAATTACCAAACAAAAGTTGCAACTGAGCCTGCTGGCATCGTTACAGAAATCGGTTCTGTTTGTACGTTTATATTAAGTGATTTTTGTACATCTGAATTGTTTAAAACAACCACAACAATCTTATCCTCTGGAGTTTTGTAAGCTACATTTGGAAATTCAAAAGATTCATTAGATTCAATTCTGACTGAACCTACTGGAACAAATTTTGAAGAATGAGCAATGATGTAATATCCAGGATTTCTTTGAACAGAATTACCGTCTATTGTAATTGCTCCAAGACATTCCGTACAACCACCATCTGTATGTGGATTGTTGCTTGGGTCTGCTGCTAAATTCCATTGCAATACATTTTTACTCCAATTTCTTGGTGCACCAACCATCAGTTCTCTAACATGCCAACGTATATCTGAATAGAAATCTCCAGGTGCTTGAATCCATTGCTCTGTGAAATATACATTCTTATCAGGATGCGCATTATGAACAAGCGCCATATTACTTATTTGACCTGCATATAAATGAAACGCAGAACCATCAATATAACTTTTAGCCGCAGCATCATTTAATATTGAAATTGGGTATTCTGGATGATCTAAATTATGATCGAACAAAATAATTTTAGTGGTTATGTTTTCCGCTTGAAACGTAGGTCCTAAATTATCTTTAATAAAATCTCTTTGTTGCTCTGCATTCATAACCATACTTGGATTGTTGTATGGATTTTCTGGCTCATTTTGTATGGTAATAGCATCTATGGTGATACCTTGAGTAGCCATAGCTTTTATATACTTCACAAAATAATTGGCGTAGGTATTATAATACTGTGGTAATAACTCACCTCCTATAGTTGAGCCGTTAGTCTTCATCCATGTTGGCGCAGACCAAGGCGTAGCCAATATTTTAATAGTAGGATTAATGGCTAAAATTTCATTTAAAACAGGAACGAGATTTGCCATATCTGGATTCAATGAAAAATTATCTAAGTTTTCATCGGTTTGTCCACTTGGTAAGTCATTGTAGCTAAATGTAGTCGCATCCAAATCAGAAGACCCTACACTTATCCTCAAGTAACTAATACCAATGCTATTTTCATCTGTTCCAAAAAGTTCTTGTAATAACTCAGAACGCGTAGCAGAGGACATATTATTAATTAACATTGCACTTCCACCAGTTAATGTATATCCAAAACCATCCATTTCTTGATAAGTAGTACCTTCAGAAACATTGATTGTAAAATTAGTGTTCGTAACCATTGGAAATAAACCACTCGTGGTTAAAGTGAGTAAATTAGATTCATCTGGTGATGTGAGGTAAAAATCGACGTTGACATCCGCAACTTCTGGTGGTGGATAGGTCTTCATTTCATCTTCATTGCAAGCTTGTAGTGCAACTAATAGAAGTAGTGTAAAATAAAATTTCAAATTATATCGAGTTAATAAATTCATAGTCTTAATTATTTATTGTGCAAATTCATAGGTTCCTGATTGGTAATCATCATTAAGCATTACAGTCACCGTATATGAACCATCTGTTTCAATATTGAGCATGTTTTCGCCTCCTCCATTAATAAGGTTTCCGGTTAATGATGTCGGATTATCGCTACCAAAATCTAAATCCCATGGACTTATGAATTTACTGTCTGAACCAGCTGTAAGGTTTGATGTAACTGTAAATGTATTTGGATGACTATAAGTCATTTGAATCTCTTCGCGATCATCCCAAACTTGCCAATGAAATAGCTTAATATTATAGTACGTCCATGTTAACTCTGGAGCACTAAAATCTATACTAAATCGCAAGGCTCTATCTGTGACTAGTGAAAACGAATTAATATTCTCTGTAAGTGTTATAGCATCTGAAACCAAATCACTATCTGGTGTTGCACTATCTGCAAGAAGTCCACTAACAGAATACGATGTTCCGCTGCCATCAGCTGCGCTGTTTAATGTATATGTATTACTGGCTTGCATAGCAATAAAACGCTCCGAACTAAAAGTGTCTCCATTTAAAGAAAACTCTTCAATCATAGTTCCGTTTTCAAATAAGAATAATTGCGCTGGTGTCGCTATGGGCTCAACAACAGAATCGTCTATTTCAAAAGAATAGGTATAGTGCTCTGCAGATAAGTCTAAAGTCACAAAATATAATCCCGTTTGGTTGTTTTGTATATCTTCAACATTTAGCCCTTGGTTACCTGCATCACCTTCCAAAACAAGTGTGTTTGGTGTACCTACAATACGTTTTAGTAAATAACCCCAATCTCCATTTGCTCTAAATACAAATCCTCCAGTTTCTAAAAGATTTATAGAAGCTTTCCAAACACCATTACCTTGGTAATCTAATGGTTCGTCGCCTCCCCAACCACCATTAATTGGTGTACCTACCATACTCCAAAAATTGATTTGAAGTAGCTCATAAGTGTTAGTGTCTAAGTTTACTTTTATTCTAAATTGTCCAGAATCACTGGCAACTATGGCATCACCAAATGAAACAATATTACCCTCACTTCCTCCAAACTCTAAAGCCGGAAGTGAACGTTCACTATAAAATTTATAGCTTTCACCAGCAACAAGACTGGTATAAACTTCGTGAACATTTGATAATTCACCATTACTATCTGTTAATCGTCTTAGCGCAATGGCCTGTGATAAGTCATTATTATTTTCTGTTGCTGTACCAGAGATATAAAGCGACTGTGGTAGGGCCTCATTTTCAAAACGTGTAATACTTAAATCTGAAGTGGATAGACTCGATTTACTTAAGCTATTTGCTCTTATGGCAAAGGTGACTTGAGCTGCTTCATTAGCTGGAAAGCCAGAAAAAGCTAAGGCTTGGTCTAGCGCTTCATAACTTATAGATAATGATGTATTTGTTCCATTATTAGAGGATTCTGACGTAAAAAATGGTGCAGAAAAATCGGTGGTTCCTGCTGGTGCCATTAACACCTCATAAGTTACGGCATAGCCTTCTGATGAAACTGCTGGTTCCCAACTAAAAGTCACAGACTCGGTTGGCGTATCTTGATCTAACACGATACTCTGATTTGCTTCTGGTGTTAAAATCACAGGAGAACTTAATTCCCATTCACCTTCTGGTTGAAGGTTATCTTCGGTTTCACAAGAGATGAATGTGAAACTAAGCATCATACTAAATAATACTATAAATATATTCTTTGTTTTCATAGCTATTTTTTTAAAGTGGATTTTGAACTAAAGCAGGATTTCTATCTAACTCTTGCTGTGGAATTGGTAATAACTTTTTTGCCTCTGTCATGTTATAATTAACTTGATTGCCAGTTCTTAAATCTATTTCGACCACAGTATTCATCGTTGAAATTAATGCATCGTATCTCGCAAGGTCATCCCAACGTTGGCCTTCTTGAAATAATTCTAAGCGTCGTTCTTTAAGTATAGTTTCTCGTAATACTTGTTGAGAGTTACTTTGAGTACTGGTTAAATCTGATAATTCTGCACGCGTTCTAATTCGGTTGACTTCTGTAATCGCAGCTTGTAGTTGATTAGTCTCATTTAAAGCTTCTGCTTTTAGTAAAACGATATCGCCATATCGCATTAAATATGTATTGTCTGCACTTGCAAAACCATTAGCGTTTTTCCATTTGTAACTAAATGGTATTGCTGTACCTTGACTATTTCCCCAAAACTCATCAACCCATTGCACGGACTCAAATAAAATAGAGGCATTTTTTCTAACGGTATCACCTTCTAAATCAAAAGCGTTAACTAAATCCACAGATGGTGTTACAAATTTCCGCCAAGAATCTCCACTTATAGATGGTGGTAACAATAATTGTGGTCCATAGTTGCCTTCGTTTCCACCAAGGTATTGTACCTCAATAATAGACTCTGCATTGTTATAGTTATTTCCACTAAACAATTGGTCATATGCTATAAGTTGATAGTTTGCGTTGCTACTTTCAACAGCTTCTATATGTGTTAATACAGCATCGTAATCTGGGTTTGGTTGTTGTGCATAAGCCTTAGCAGCTAATGCATGTGCTGCGCCAGATGTTGCTCTTGCTTTGTTAACACTCGCATCATTACCATAAGTATCTGGTAATAATGTTGCTGCTAATTCTAAATCGGCTGTGATTTTTGCATAAATAGCTTCAACTGAAGCTCTAGGGATATTAACATCCTCAGCTTCGGTAGAAATGATGGTGTTAGTAATTAAAGGAACGCCTCCCCATAATTTCACTAACGTAAAATAGTGGTAAGAGCGCAAAAAGATAGCTTCACCTTTTATTTGACTTCTACGTTCTTCTGTGAGTAAAGGGTCAGTGATACCATCAACGCGCTCAATAACTAAATTGGCTTTTGAAATGGCATTATAAAGGTTTGACCAATGACTAAATAATCTTGAATGCGTAGCTGCAATATCAATATTATCTATCTGAAAAACCTCTGGGTTGTCACCTCCTGCATAACAATTGTCTGAACGTACATCTTGAAATAATAAATTATCCCAAACATAATATTCTGAAGATTGAAAGGACTCGTATGCGCCAACAAGTGCAGCTTCTATCTGACTCGCTGTTTCATAAGCATTGCCACTGGTCTCTTCTGAAATGGGCTGAAGATCTAAATAGTCATCACATCCAACCGTTACAGTTAAGAGTAATGCTAAAATTATTGTTTTAAATAGTTTCATGACTTTGATTATTAAAAAGTTGCGTTTATACCGAAAATTAAATTTCTTGTTTGAGGATAGGTTCCGAAATCAATACCTTGTACGGTGTTACTTCCTCCAAAGGCATTGACTTCTGGATCAAAACCTGAATAATCTGTTATGGTAAATATGTTTTCACCTGTACCATAAAATTTTAATGCTGTGATACCTAATTTATCAATTATACTTTGTGGTAAATCATAACTTAAGGTTATGGTTTTGAATCTCAAATAGGAAGCGTCTTCAATGAAACGGGTTGATACTCTAGAATTATCACTATTCCCAAAACTCGCTCTAGGTATATCAGTGACGTCACCTGGTTGTCTCCAGCGATTTAATACTGCGATGGATTGATTTTTTGGATCAATCATGCCTTCAGTTTCAATACGTGTGACATTTAACATCTCATTACCTTGAGAGCCTTGAAGAAATACAAATAAGCCAAAGCCTTTATAGTTTAAATTACTTGTTAAACCATAGTAGAAATCAGGATTAGCATCGCCAATAATTGTTCGGTCATCCGGACTTGGAGTAAAAGTGGAATTTCCTTCGTTATCTATGTAGTAAGCATTTCCTGAAGTTGGATCAACACCTCCAAAAATATAACCATATAAAGTCCCTAAAGGTTCGCCTTCTCTAACTAAACTCGCTTCACCTCTGCCTCCTGTAATGCTACCTTGCAGTAATTCTTGTCCAACAAGACTAATCACTTCGTTGCGGTTAAATGAAATATTAAATCCAGTACTCCATGTTAAGTTTTCAGATTTAATATTTACCGTATTTAAAGCAAATTCAATTCCTTTATTCTGAATTTCGCCAATATTTCTAATCGCATTATCAAAACCAGTAGCTGTTGGTAATGGTGCGTTTAGTAGTAAATCGTTTGTTTTTTTGATGTAAGCATCAGCTGTAATACTAATTCTATTATCAAGCATAGTAAGATCAACACCAATATTGGTTTGTTCTGATTCTTCCCATTTTAATTCGAGATTTTCAATAGATGCTGGGAATGTTCCAGGTTGTGTCACGCCACCAAAAGGATAATTTGCACCAGATCCAACACGACCTAAATAACTATAGGCATCAATATTGTCGTTACCAACGATTCCCCAACCTGCTCTAATTTTAAGATCGTTTATTAAACCATCTTCTTTTATGAATTTTTCGTTTGAAACACGCCAACCTAAAGAGAACGATGGAAAATAACCCCATCTTTTATTCGGACCAAATACGCTAGAACCATCTGCTCTAAAGTTTGCCGTTAATAGGTATTTATCATCAAAACTATAATTAACACGACTTAAAAATGAAGCATTAGCTCTTTCAGATTTCCATGCTGATGCATCAAAAAGTTCAGAACCTCCATTTGGTGTTGTAACTGATGCACTTGCAAAATTCCGTGTTTGAATAGAGCTGTTTTCATAAGTGAATTTTTGTGATACAGAACCTACTAAGGCTTCAACAGAATGTTTATTAAAGGCCTTATTATAGCTCAAGGTATTCTCAACAATATAATAAGACTTTTTATCCGTGTTATTAATTCCTTGTCCGCCAATGGCAACACCAAAACCAGTTCTAAATGGGTCTAGAAAAGAATCAAAAACACCATGGCTATTGTCAATACCATAATTAAATCGGTATTTAAAATTCTCTAGGAACTTAGCTTCTAAATAGATGTTACCTAAAAAACGTTGGTTATTATATTCCCGATCTAAACCATCTGTACTTGCTAACGGATTTTCCCAGTTTTGAAATGGGTTACTTGTAAACATGCCATTATCATTATAAACACCAATTATTGATGGCGTAGTTAATGCACCTAAAAGCACACCGCCTTGGTTTACACTATTATTATCATTAACATCGACATCTTTATAAATGGTATAAGCTATTCTTGTCCCAAGTTTTAACCAATCGTTTATGTCTTGGTCAAGATTAATTTTAAAATTACTTCGTGCTATTTCTGAAGTTCTAACAGCACCTTCTTGTGATAAATGACCACCTGAAATAAAATAACTAGTGCCTTCTGTTTTTCCAGATACTGAGGCTTGATAATTTTGAGAGAATCCATTTTGAAAAATTTCATCTTGCCAATCCGTGCGTTCAGTAAAACTATCCCAATCAGTTGATAAGCCCATTTCTGTCATTAAATCTCTATACTGTTCACCATTTAAAACTGGTAAAGTGTTCCAGACTTGCGATACACCTGTATATAAATCTAAACTGACTTTAGGTTTAGATGTCGTTCCTCTTTTAGTTGTAATTAAAACAACACCATTGGCACCTTGCGCACCATAAATAGCAGCCGAAGAGGCATCTTTTAATACCGTCATGGTATCAATATCACTCGGGTTTATGGCTCTTGTATCTGTTGTTGGTACACCATCTACAACATATAGTGGTTCACTACTGGCATTAATTGAATTGGTTCCTCTAATACGTACACTAAAACCACCTGAAGGTTTTCCTGATCCAGAAATAACTTGTACACCAGCAGATTGACCTTGTAATAAAGAACCGACTTGTGTATTTGGTCGCGATTCAAAAGACTCACTATCAATTGTAGAGACTGAACCTGTAATATCCTTTTTAAGTTGCGAACCATAACCAACAAGGACTACTTCATCTAGTAAACTTGTATCTTCTTGCAACTGAACATTAATAATGGATTGAGCATTTACTAAAATCTCTTGCGTCTTAAAACCGATATAGCTAAAAACCAATATCGCATTGTCATTTATTCCTTCACTTAAGGAATAATTACCGTCAAAATCCGTACTCGCACCTATTGAGGTTCCTTTTATTATTACGGAAACACCAGGTAATGGTAAGGTTCCATTTTCAGTTACGGTACCAGAAACTTTGGATTGTGCCATACTTTCGTTTGTACACCATATTGAAATGAAAATTGCTGTGATGAAAACTACTTTTTTATAAATCATTTGCTCCTATTCTATTAATTAATTGAAGTCTATATTATCAGTTAGCAAATTACTCTGATATCACACTAACTACAATAGAAGGATTGGGAAAAGTGGATTTTAAAAGCCTCTATGTAATTTTAAGTAGCTATATGTTAAGTAATTATAAAATTTTATTGTAGAATAATAAGTGGATTCTAAATGTGATTTTTAGAGTTAAAAATCAGAAATTAGTAATTTTTGTATGGTAATTTTGACAAAAGCATTCAAATATTAGATAGATTTTATCATCTTCTCAAAATTTTCTTTGTCAATTGCAGATTTGTTAATGGATGCTCGGTAGTTATAAATGGTATTTACAGAATATCTTAATATTTTTGCGATTCTAGAACTGTTAGTAATGCCCAACTTTATAAGTGCAAGTATTCTTAATTCAGTATTTAAATCCTCCTTGTTTTTTAATTCAATCTGATCTTCAGGTTTTAATAACTTATTCACATCGGCTACAAAATTTGGATAAATATGTAAAAACGAACTATCAAAGTTCTTATTAAATATCTGTAACTCTTCATCAATAAGCTGTTTAGACTTCGATAATTTAAGCAAAGCATTCATCTGATTGGCATTGACATATTTACTAACCAGTTTTCTATAGACATCTAATTTGGTGATGTATTCTGAATAGAGATTTAAAAAGTTACCGATATAATGCTCTTTAATTTTATCGACTTCAGAGAGTTCGAGATAAAGGCTTTTTAGTTCCTCATTAGATGTATTAAGCTTATGATTAAAATCGAGAAGCTTGTCATTCGCAATTTTAAGTTTATCCTTTGCTACTGATACTTTTTTAACTTGCTTATAAACCGTATAAATGGCAATTAATAAAAACACTGCTAAGACACTAATAAACAGCAAGGAGTATTCTAATTTCCGCTTCTGTTTTGCTGTTTTCTGTTCGTATGCCTTTGTAATTAACGGCATATTATTAGCGATGTCTACAAAACGTAATCGTGAATTGTAAAACTCGGCATCATTGTAAGAAAAATTAATATAGTGATGCGCTCTGTCGATATCGCCTTCCGTAAAAAGGATTTTTGCCAAGATACCCATGGACGCATTATCCTTTACAGAGGCTTGGATATCTGATATCGCAGAAAGGGTTAAATACTCTTTTTGTTTCGTTAATTCGTTATTCAACTCATACAATAAAGACCTTTCAAAAGTAATTAAAGAGAATAACCGAGAACCAATTTGTACTTTTTCTAGCCTTTGCCCATTAATCTTAAACGCCATATCTAAATCACGACTATCCCTAAATTCCTTTTCTTTAAGCCTTAGTGCTTCCTCTGAATTGGGTTTTAATCGTGAGTATAAAGAATCTTGATATGCTGTATAAAGTTCCGAGTAAATTAATTTATTACTATTTACAGCTGTATTATACGCCAAACCAGAATAGCCTTCTTTATGAGCAATAAAATAGTCGTTAATTAAAGATTCTGGCAACGAGTTTCGATTGATTTCACTCAACGCATCAATAGATTCTTTAAAACGGCCTGTATTAACCAACAGCAATCCCATCTTTAAAATGGCTTCGTCTAATAATACATTATTATGAAGATTTCCGCCTATCTCTACGTTTTTTTCAATGTATTGCAGTGCTTGGTTAAAACTGTAAAACTGATATTCTTCAAAAATGGCATTGTTAATTCTATACTGCTCGTTAAGATTATTTGACTTCTTGTCTTTTTCAATTAAGGCATTTATCCGTTGTTCTTTTTCTAGATCATAAGCTTTATAATTGCGCATCTTAGATTCCAATTCATTAATAATGGAATCTAAATTCTGTGACAAAAGATTACTTTGAAAAAGTAGCAGTACGATGAGGCCTAATATAAATTTCAAATTATTGTAGAGAGTTAGTTTTATTCAGACTAATAATTTTGCTTCTAAATTAATAATAAAAAAGCATCTTAAGATATATTAAATAGAAGATAAAATTTTAACTCTTACATGTCAAATTTAAATCTAGAGAAGTTGATATGAGTAAACTTAATAAAGGCACTCATTTTTTTGTAATTTGAAGCTTTCAAATAGCTCAAATAGTTCTACTAAGAATATAAAAAAATAATGGAATAAAATTCATTCTAAACTAACGAAAAAACCTTTCGCTATCTCTGTTATCTTTAGCTTTATGAGTATCTTTGTTAGTACTAGTATTTCTATATAAATCAAAGCTTTCTATCTCAAATAATGAAAAACTATAAACCCAAAAACAGATTAATTCCACAGGCCTATATTGATGGTATTTTAAAAGGTGATCGCGTTATTTTATCTAGAGCGATTACCGTTATTGAAAGTAATTTAGAAAGTGATAAAATTTTAGCGAAAGAAATCGTTCAAGAGATTTTACCCAGTTCAGGAAAATCTATTAGAATTGGTATTACAGGTGTTCCAGGTGTTGGTAAAAGTACCTTTATCGAAGCCTTTGGTTTGCGTTTAGTTAAAGCAGGTCATAAAGTC
>TARA_R110002049_G_scaffold24588_3_pt1 | contig 12893 bp, 7 predicted proteins | sample TARA_R110002049 | Tara Oceans TARA_R110002049 (sample SAMEA4396941) | marine metagenome | biome: Polar Biome; feature: [SRF] surface water layer (ENVO:00010504); material: water (ENVO:00002006), including particulate matter (ENVO:01000060) such as... | depth 5 m | reverse complement strand
GAACAAAGAAGTTATATTAATTGTACATAATGTGAATTGGAATCCTAAAAAGATAAAAGTGAACGGAAAAATTAAGCAATTTTCTAAGCTAGAGAATAAGATTAAAATTCCTTTAAAATGGAATACAAATAAAAGTTTAAAAGTAAAAATAACATTAAAGTAAGCTGTTAATTATGAGGAAAATATATAGCATTTTAACTGTTTTAATTTTGTTTACAATTATTAGTTGTTCAAAAGAAAAGAGTTTAGCAAAAGTTGAAGAAAGTACTTTATCAAAGAATAAAATAGTTGTTTACCAAGTTTTTACTCGCTTGTTTGGTAACACTAATATCACAAATAAACCTTGGGGTACAATTGAAGAAAACGGCGTAGGAAAGTTTAATGATTTTACAGATAAAGCGCTTTCAGAAATTAAAGACTTAGGTGTAACTCATATCTGGTATACAGGTGTTCCTCATCATGATGTTATTAGAGATTATACTCAATTTGGTATCTCAAATGATGATCCTGATGTTGTAAAAGGTAGAGCAGGTTCACCATATGCTGTTAAAGATTATTACAATGTAAATCCTGATTTAGCAGTAAATGTAACGAATCGGTTAGAAGAGTTTGAAGCTTTAATAGAACGTTCACATAAAAATGGTTTAAAGGTAATTATAGATATTGTTCCAAATCATGTTGCTAGAAATTACCAAAGTTTAACAAACCCAGAAGGTGTAACAGATTTTGGAGCAGAAGATAACAAAACAGTTGTTTATGATGTAAATAATAATTTTTATTACAGTCCCAATAACGCTTTTGAAGTACCAGATTTTTTAAATGATTATTTGCCTTTAGGAGGAGAAGGAAACGTTTTGTCAGATAAAAAATTTAATGAAAATCCGGCAAAATGGACAGGGAATGGCTCTCGCTCTCCAAAACCAAGTTTTTATGATTGGTATGAAACTGTAAAAGTAAATTATGGTGTTTCTCCAGAAGGTAAAAAAGATTTTAACGAATTACCAATAGGATTTGAAAATGAAGATTATAAAAAGCATTTTGCTTTTTGGCAAGACAAAACCGTACCAAGTTCTTGGGTTAAGTTTAGAGATATTGCTTTGTACTGGCTAGAAAAAGGCGTTGATGGCTTTAGATATGATATGGCAGAAATGGTGCCTGTAGAATTCTGGAGTTTTATGAATTCTGCTATAAAAATGAAAAACCCTGATGCTTTCTTATTGGCAGAGGTTTATAATCCTAAAATGTATAGAGATTATATTAGAAAGGGAAAAATGGATTATCTGTATGACAAAGTTCAGTTATATGACACTATAAAACATATAATGCAAGGTCATGGTTTAACAGATAATATTCCTCCGATTTATCAAGATTTAAAAGATATTGAACATAATATGTTACATTTCTTAGAAAATCATGATGAACAAAGAATAGCGAGTCCTGAATTTGCAGGAAATGCTTTAAAAGGAAAGCCTGCAATGGTTGTTTCTACAACTATTTCTTCTGCACCAACAATGGTTTATTTTGGTCAAGAATTTGGTGAAGATGGCTCTGAAAATGCAGGATTTGGAACACCTTCAAGAACTTCAATTTTTGATTATGTTGGAGTTCCATCATTACAAAGATGGGTAAATGATAAAAATTTTGATGGAGGTAAATCTACAAAAGAAGAATTAGCATTAAGAGATTTTTACAAACGTTTATTAAACTTTACAATTAAGAGTGATGCTTTAATGGGTGAATATGAAGATATACATTTATATAACAGAGAAAACACCAAAAATTACAATCATAAAGTTTTGTCTTTTGTACGTTCTTCAGAAAAAGAAAAACTAATTGTTATTTCTAATTTTAGTGATAAAGAAACTTATGAATTTGATTTAAAAATTCCTTCAGAAATTATAAATAAATGGAACTTAAAAGATGGAGATTTTCCATTAAAAGACATGTTGTATAATGCAAAGTCTTTCAATTTAAAAATTGATAATTCATTAGGAAAAATAAAAATTATTATAAAACCTTTAGAATCATTTATTCTTCAACTTCAATAAAATTTAACATGAAAAATATACTTTTATTATTTGTATTAGTAGCTGTTTTTAGCTGTAAAGAGAATTCATCAGAAAATAAATCTAATAAAGAAATTGCTAAAAAAGAATTTGTTTGGGAAGGAGCAAATGTTTATTTTTTACTAACAGACCGTTTTAATAATGGTGATACTTCAAATGATATTAATTTTGATAGAACTCAAAAACCTGGAAAGTTACGTGGTTTTAAAGGAGGAGATATTAAGGGAATAACTCAGAAAATTAAAGAAGGTTACTTTACCAAATTAGGAATTAATGCTATTTGGATGACGCCAATTGTAGAGCAAATTCATGGGGCAACAGATGAAGGAACTGGTGTTTCTTATGGTTTTCATGGGTATTGGGCAAAAGATTGGACTAAAATAGATCCTAATTTTGGAACGAAAGAAGATTTAAAAGAATTGGTTGAACTTGCACATAAAAACGGAATTCGTGTTTTGTTAGATGCCGTTATCAATCATACAGGTCCTGTAACAGAAAAAGATGCTGTTTGGCCAAGTGATTGGGTTAGAACAAACCCCAAGTGTACTTACGATTCTTATGAAAATAACATTAATTGTACTTTGGTAGAGAATTTACCAGACATTAAAACAGAAAGTAATGACGAGGTAAAGTTGCCTCCACAATTGGTAGCAAAATGGAAAGCAGAAGGGCGATATGAGCAAGAAATAAGAGAATTAGATGCTTTTTTTGAAAAAACGGGCAATCTAAGAGCGCCTCGTTTTTATATAATGAAATGGCTTACAGATTATATTACAGAATTTGGAATAGATGGTTATAGGGTAGATACAGTAAAGCATACAGAAGAGTTTGTTTGGCAAGAATTTAAAAAAGAATGTGATGTTGCTTTTGCAGAATTCAAGAAAAATAACCCTGACAAAGTATTAGATAATAACAGTTTTTATTTAGTTGGAGAAGTTTACAATTATGCTATTTCTCATGGAAAAGCATTTGATTACGGAGATAAGAAGGTAAATTATTTTGACAATGCATTTAATAGTTTAATTAATTTTGAAATTAAATGGAATGCCAAACAAATGGCAGAAAAAGAGGTGTTTCAGAAATACGATTCTATTCTTCAAAACGAATTAAAAGATTATGGTATTTTAAATTATATGACTTCTCATGATGATGGGCAACCATTTGATAAAGAAAGAAAAATGCCATTTAAAACCGCAAATATGTTATTGTTAACGCCAGGAACTTCACAAGTTTATTATGGTGATGAATCTGCTAGAGATTTAACAATTGAAGGAACTGTGGGAGATGCAACTTTACGTTCTTTTATGAATTGGGATGCTATTAAAAAAGACAACGGAACACAGAATATTTTAAATCATTGGCAAAAATTAGGTCAGTTTAGAGCAAACCACATGTCTGTTGGTGCAGGTAAACATCAATTAATTTCTGATGAAAATGGCTTGGTTTTTTCTAGAGTTAGAAGTAACGATAAAGTGGTAATTGGTATTAATTTACCTAAAAGCAAAAAGATTATTAATGTTTCTTCAGTTTTTAATAATGGTGAAGAGTTAAGAGATTTTTATTCAAATAAAATAGTAAAAGTTAAAGATGGTAATGTAGAAATAACTTCAGAATTTGAACTTGTATTGTTAGAGAAGAAATAATTAAAATTAATTTTTTACAGCATGTTTGTATTTCTCAAATTTTCTAGGAAATTCATTTGTAATAGTTAACTTGTTAGAGGTAATACTTGGTTTAATTTTAATAATTTTGGTTGTACTATCAATCTCTACGCTATGTGTACTTTTAAATTTAACAACATCTATGTGTAGTGCTTTAAATTGGTAGTTTCCGTTATTTAAATTAATAATAACGTATTCTCTGGGTTTTATTTGTCCTAGAGCTTTATCATCTATCCAAACGTTTAATCTAGCCGTATTATCTATTTTATGAAATATATCTGCGCCGTTGTAAATAAGAACAGTCCCATTTCCTAGTTTATTAATATCAACCTTATCTGTATTGGTTTTTAAATAATTGTATTCAGACACAATTGGCTTTAAAGCACAAGAACTAAAAAGTAAAGCGATTAGAAATATAGTAAGATATTTATATGTCTTCATGAGAATTATTTTACAAAGAGTATTTTTTATTAAGTTTAAATAACCTTTTTTAAAGTTAGTTTTTAGTTACTTTATTGTATTCATTTATCATAAAATATGCCCAAATTATTACGCAGATTCCTACAAAAATAGAAAAGTATAAAACAATTTTATCTGCGCTCATTCTTAATTAATTTTAAGTAAATCATTACTCCTAACAACGTTGGAGCCCACATTCCAATAAAAATTCCATGTAATTTATTTCCAGTTAAAAAGAGGTATTCAGAAACAATAATTATAAAAACACACAACGCTAACATCAAGAAATTAGCCTTTCCTATTTTTTTAATAAAATCCATTAATTTATTATTTTCCATAAAAATAATTTAATTTTTTACAATTCTTTAACATTTTAACTGCTTTATTTTTACTTTTTATTTTTTTAAACGAATTTTTAATCCTAATTTCATCATTGTAAAACAATACAATTAGTGCTTATTTTTTTTTAAACTACTGACTTTTATTGTTTTATTAAAACAAAATACCAAACAGAATTTAATAATGAAAAAAAAGATATATACAAGAGCTTTACTAATCGTAATTTTTCTTTTCTCATTTAAATTGTATGCACAAGAGCTACCTCCTATAAATGTATTTACAACAGAAGATTATGGAGGAGAGAATCAAAATTGGTCTATTTCACAAGCTTTTAATAAGTATATGTATGTAGCAAACAATAAAGGTTTGTTAGAGTATAATGGTTCTAATTGGCAATTGTATCCAACTCCCAATGAGACTATAATGAGATCTGTTAAAAGTATTGGAGAAAATGTTTTTACTGGTTTTTTTAGAGATTTTGGTTATTGGACAAAGAATCCTTATGGTTCTTTAGAGTTTACTTCTATTGTTGATAAAGAAAAAATAGAAATGCTTGAAGATGAACAAATATGGGAGATAATAGAATTAGATGGTTGGGTTTTATTTAAATCTCTTCAAAGAATATATTTATATAATTTAGAAAATGAAACGATAAAAATTATAAAAGGTAATAGTGTAATTACAAAAGTTTCTAAAGTTAAAGATGTTGTATATTTTCAGGACATTGAAAAAGGTTTATTTAAAATTGAAAATGGAAAACCTTTATTAGTTTCTAATGATGAGGTATTTATAAAAAATAGATTAACAGATATTTTTTATAAGAATGATACTGTATTTTTCCTTACTCAGAATTCTGGGTTCTTTTTTTTTGAAAATAACATTTTAAAAAAATGGGATATTTCTGCTAATAATTATTTAAATAATAAAACAATTTATAGTTCTAAAGTACTAGATAATAATGCGATTGTTTTAGGTTCTATTTCTAATGGAATTATTTATTTAACACCAGAAGGAGATGTTGATTATCAAATAAATCAAAATTTAGGATTAACAAATAACACAGTGCTATCTATTTTTGAAGATGTAGATAAAAATATTTGGTTGGGTTTAGATAATGGAATAAATGTTATTAATTTCACTTCCCCTTTAAATATATTCATCAATCAGAAAGATTATTTAGGTACAATTTATACGTCTACTATTTATAACGGATATTTATATTTAGGAACCAATCAAGGTTTATTTTATAAAAAGTATAATTCTAAAGATAGATTTCGTTTTATAAAAAAAACGCAAGGACAAGTTTGGAGATTAAAAATAATAGACAAAACGCTATTTTGTGGTCATGATTCTGGTACGTTTATCATTAATAATAATGAAGCAGATTTAATTTCTAACACTCAAGGAACTTGGGATTTAAAAAAACTGAATGATAATTTAATTATTCAAGGAAATTATGATGGTTTATATGTTTTGCAAAAAAATGGAGATACATGGAGTTTGCGAAATAAAATTAATGGTTTTAATAATTCTAGTAGGTATTTTATAGTTTTAGATAAAGACCAAATATTTGTAAATCATGAGTATAAAGGTGTATTTAAGTTAAAAATAGATAATAGTTTTTCTTCGGTTTTAAAAATTGAAAAAGAAAACTCTGTGGTTAAAGGGATTCACTCTAGTATCTTAAAATACAAAGAGGATGTCTTATACGCTTCTAAAAAAGGAGTTTATGTTTATAATTTTGGTACAAATAAATTTAGCTTAGATACAGTTTACAGTAAGTTAATACCTAAAGATATTTTTGTTTCTGCTAAGTTGTTTTCAGATAATTATTCTAATAGATTATGGTCTTTTACTAAAGAAGGGCTTAGGTTTTTAAATCCTGGAAAGTTAAGTAATAAGCCTACTTTAGAAACTATTGCTATAAAAAAATCTTTACTTAAAGGAGCTTCTGGTTTTGAGAATATTATACACTTAGAAAGTGAAAAATATCTAATAGGTACAATAAATGGTTATTTAATTTTAGATTTAAATAAAATTGTTCCACCAGAAAATTTTAAAATAAGTATTACTAAAATTTTTAATAATGAATTAGATAAGCCTTCAAGAAATATCCCTTTAAACAATGAGGCAAAGTTTAATGACAAAGAAAATAATTTAGAATTTTACTATAGTGTTCCTAATTTCGATAAGATATCTAATGTTGAATATCAATATAAACTTGTGGGTTATAATAGTAAATGGAGTGAATACACAGATTCAAATTCAATTTTATTTGAAAATTTATCTTTTGGAGATTATACTTTTAAAGTTAGAGCTTTAATTGCTGGTAATTTAAGTAACAATGTTTCTGAGTTTAATTTTAATATAGACAAACCTTGGTTTCTCTCTAATGTTGCCGTTTTATTTTATAGCTTAATCTTATTATTATTAATTTTTACTTGGTATATTTTATCAAAAAGATACTATAACAACAAGCAAGAAAAGTTTTTACTAAATGCTCGAAAAGAATTAGAATTAAGAGAATTAGAAAGTTCTCAGAAAATTATAAAATTAAATAACGACAAGTTAAGAAGCGATATTGAGAGCAAAAACAGAGAATTAGCAACTTCTACAATGAGTATTATTAAGAAGAATGAGTTTCTTAATAAGATAAAAAATGAGCTTTTAGAAGGTGAAGAAAAGAATATAGGTAAGGTTGTAAAAATTATTGATAAAAACCTTAACAATACAGATGATTGGAAGTTGTTTCAGGAAGCATTTAATAATGCAGATAAAAAGTTCCTAGACAAGGTAAAATCTAAGCACCCAAGCTTAACGCCAAATGATCTAAGGTTATGCGCCTATTTGCGTCTTAATCTGTCTTCTAAAGAAATTGCTCCGTTATTAAATATTTCTCCAAGAAGTGTAGAGGTTAAGAGGTACAGGTTAAGAAAAAAAATGGATTTAGAGCATAATGCTAACTTAACAAATTACATTATGGAAATATAAGACTACATCAGTAGCTTAAATTACCTATACATTACCACAACAATGAGTTTTTTTGCTGTTTTTGTGTTTTATTATTTTCTTTATTATAACAAGGTGTTTTAGGTGTTTTTGGTTAAATATTGCGATGTATGTTTTTTGTTGCGGTGTTTTTTGTGGATTCAATAATTATTTAGACTTAAATTTAACATAAAATTAAACTCTTCATTACATGAGAAAACAAATCACATTATTATTCTTTATCTTAATAGGTTTTTGTGTTAGTGCACAGACTGTTAATGTTAAGGGTGTTGTAAAAGATGCTACAACAGGAGAAGTACTTCCTGGAGTTAGTGTAATTATTAAGGGAACTACCATAGGAACAGAGTCCGACTTTGATGGTATGTATAATCTACAAAAAGTAAATTCTAGTGCTATTCTAGTTTTTAGATATTTAGGTTACAAGCAAAAAGAAGTAATCGCAACAAATGGAACATTAAATGTTTCTTTAGAAGTTGCTGCAGAAGCTTTAGATGAAATTATTGTTGTTGGTTATGGTAAGCAAAAACGTAAAGATGTTACAGGTTCTGTGTCTTTAGTAGGTGAAGAAACTTTACTTGCTTTAAAACCAATAGATGCAACAACTGCTTTACAAGGTACAACTTCTGGTGTAGCCGTAAATTTATCATCAGGTGCTCCAGGTGCTAAAGTTAATATACTTATTAGAGGTGTAAGTTCTAATACAAATAACCAACCATTAACAATTGTAGATGGTTATGAAGGAGACTTAAATAGTTTAAACCCTAACGATATTGAATCGATAACGGTTTTAAAAGATGCACAAGCTGCTATTTATGGAATAAAAGGTGCAAATGGTGTTGTTTTAGTAACTACAAAAATTGGAAAGAAGAATAAAGCTCCTACTGTAAAGTATGATACTTATGCAGCTATTCAGCAAACTACACGTAAATTAAATTACTTAAATGCTACAGAATATGCATTGGTTTTAAATGAAGCATATGCTGCAAGTGGACAATCATTACCTTTTAGCAATGTTTCTCAATTAGGTTTTGGTTCAGATTTTCAAGACGAATTATTTAATGACGCTTTATTAATGAATCATAATATTAGTGTTTCTGGTGGTGGAGAAAATGTTAAGTATTTTTTAAGTGCTTCTAGAACAGAACAAGATGGAATTATAGCAAAAGAAAATTCTAACTTTATTAGAAACAATATTAAATTAAATCTTGGTATAGATATTTCAGATAAATTAAATTTTTCTGTTATTGCAAACTATTTTACCTCTGCTTCAGAGGGTTTTGCTGGTTCAGTTTTATTTAATGGTTTAAACTATGCGCCAACATTTGGTTTAGATGAAGACGATACAAATAACTTTTTAGGAATAGAGATTGTAAATCCTTTAAGTCAATTAAGAAATAACTTTAATGAGTACAATGGAAATGGAATAGAAGGTAACTTTAAATTAGATTACAAACCTTTAGAAGGTTTAACTGTAACTTCTAGAGTTGGTTATAAAATTTTCAATGACAAAGGTCGTTCTTTTACACCAATACAAGATTATGGTTCTAGTAAAGTATTTAATACTACTCAAAGTTCAGTGTATCAATACAAACAAACATCTACAAGAGTTGTTTGGGAAACATTTGCAAATTATGAAAAAACTTTTGCACAAGATCATAACACTACGTTTACATTAGGTACAAGTGTACAAAACGATTTATTTGATGGTATTTATGCTACAGGAATTAATGTACCAAATAACTCTTATAGTTTTGCAGATTTAAGTTTAACAGATCCTCAAAATGAACAAAGAAGTTTAAATTCTGGTTTTAATGATTTAAGATTAATTTCATATTTCTCTAGATTACAATATGATTATAAAGGAAAATATTTGTTTTCTGGTTTAATAAGAAGAGATGCTGCTTCGGTTTTCGATGAAAATTTACGAGCAGATTACTTTTGGTCTGCAACAACAGGTTGGAAAATTTCTGATGAGAACTTTTTAAAAGATAATAACACTATTAGTTTTTTAAAGTTAAGAGCAAGTTATGGTACACTAGGTAATTTAGTTGGTAACAATTTAAATAGATCTTTTTTAAACGGAGAAGGAACTTATATTTTAGATGGTGTTCTTGTAGACGGAACAGCACAAGGAAGAATTCCTAATCCACAAGCACAATGGGAAACTGCAGAAAAACTAGATATTGGTTTAGATTTAAATTTATTTAATGATAAAGTTTCTATTGTAGCAGATTATTTTGAAGAAACAAGAAAGAGTTTATTAATTGAAAATTTCCCGGTTTCTGGTATTCTAGGAACAGGTGCACCAGGAGGAGCAAATCCTACAGTTAATGCAGGAACATCAAAAAATATTGGTGCAGAATTAGCAATTAATTATAATGCATTAGAAACAGAAAATGCGTCATTAAATTTTGCTTACAACGTTACTTATGTAAAAAATGAAGTAACAGATGTTACAGGAGGTGCTTTTATAGAAGGTGGTTCTTTTGCTATTGGAAACTTAGCTCCATCTAGAATGGAAGTAGGTCAGCCAATTGGTTATTTCTATGGATTAGAAACGGATGGGATTTTTCAAAACCAAGCAGAAGTTGATGCACATCCTTCTCAGGCAGGTTTAGGAGCAAATGTTACTTCACCAGGAGATATTAGATATAAAGATGTTAATGAAGATGGAGTTATCGATTTTAATGATAGAACTAACATTGGTAAACCTCAAGCAGATTTCTATATGGGTTTCAACGTTTCAGGAAGATATAAAAACTGGGATTTCAGTGCTTACTTATATTCTGAATTAGGTAAAGAAATTGTAAGAAATTATGAGCGTTTTTTACCAAACTCTAACAAACCTAATTATTATTTAGGAAGATGGGTTGGTGAAGGAACAAGTAATTCTATTCCTAGATTAACAAATGATGCAACAAATAACAAGTTGTTTTCAGATTTCTTTGTAGAAGATGCATCTTTTTTAAGATTACAAAACGTACAAGTTGGTTATAATTTTGATGGTAGTTTATTAGAAAAAGTAGGAGTTTCAAAATTAAGATTATACACAAGTATAAATAACTTATTTACACTAACAGATTATTCTGGTTATGATCCAACAATTAATGGAGGCGCAATTGGTGCAGGTATAGATTCAGGAAACTATCCTTCTGCAAGACAATTTATTTTAGGATTAAATGTAGAATTTTAAAAAGAACAAGTAATGAAAAATATAAGTAAAAAAATATCAATTAGTATTATCATCATTGCAAGTTTATTTATAATAAACGGTTGTTCAGATGATTATTTAGACAATACAAAAGTATATGCAGAAGATTCTGAATCATTTTTTAATTCAGAAGCAGATTACTACAATGCATTAGTTGCTGCTTATGATCCTTTACAATCTACATTTATAAATGTTTTAATGGGAGAAATTGCTTCTAATAATACATTATGTGGTGGTGAAAGTGCAACAGATGTTCCTGGTTATCAGCAAATAGATGACATGACACATTCTCCAGTGAATACACAACTACAAAATCTTTGGAGTTGGATGTTTGGAGGAGTAAATAGAGCAGCATACATTATCGAGTTTCAAGATAAAACAGATTTTGACGGAAAAGAAATTATTTTAGGTGAAGCTCGTTTTTTAAGAGCTTATTATAATTTTGAATTAGTAAAATGGTTTGGTGCTATTCCTATTAAACCAGAAGGTCGTTTTGTTGTAGGTGATGAAAAGTCTATTCCTAGATCTCCAGTTGAAGAAGTTTATGCTTTAATTGAGGCAGATTTAAAATATGCTGTTTCAAACTTAACTTATTCAACACCACAAATAGGTAGAGCTACAAAAGGAGCTGCAGAGGCTCTTTTAGGTAAAGTGTATTTGTTTCAAGAAAAATATACAGAAGCAGCTTCTGTTTTAGAAGATGTAATTACAAAAGGACCTTATGTTTTAGAAACAGATTATAATAAAATTTTTGAATTTCAAGGAGAAAACGGAGTAGGATCAATTTTTGAAGTTCAATATACAGATACTCAGGGAGCAGGTTTTGGATGTCTACAATGTAGTGAAGGTAATGTTGCTGTAGGTTTTCAAGGTGTAAGAGGTTATGATGGAGATTTATATACTTCTGGTTTTAGTTTTAATATTCCAACTCAAGAAATGGTAGATCAGTTTGAAGCGGGTGATAACAGAAAAGAAGTTGCCATTTTAGATATAGAGGCTTGGTCTACTAGTACTGGCGCAAGTTTTACAACAGGTTATGAACATACTGGTTTTTATAACAGAAAATACATACCTAGAAAAAGAGGAGCAGATGCAGCAGGAGATTTAAATCTTACCAATCCTAATAATTATAGAGCTATACGTTTAGCAGATGTTTTATTAATGGCTGCAGAAGCAAATAACAAAAAGCAAAGTCCTAATGATACTAAAGCAAGATTGTACTTAAATAGGGTAAGGGCAAGAGCTTTTGGAAACACATCTAATGATGTTACAGATGGAGGTACAGCTTTAACAGAAGCTATTTACAAAGAAAGAAGAGTAGAGTTAGTCGGAGAAGGTCATCACTTTTTTGATCTGATTAGAACAGGTAGAGGATCTGATATTCCTGGTTTTACTTCAGGTAAAAATGAGTTATTTCCAATTCCTATAGAAGAGATTCAGTTTTCTCAAGGAAATTGGTCTCAGAACCAAGGTTATACTAATTAAACATATTAATACACAGATATGAAACATATAAAAATAATTTATCAAGCATTTATAATTCTGTTTTTTGTAAGTGCTTGTACAGAAAATGAAAATCTAGATTTTTTAGATAATATACCTGTACCATCAAATATTACGGCAGTTTATAACATAACACAAGATAATACTGGTGTTGTAACAATTACACCAAGTGCAGATGGGGCAACTTCTTTTGATGTTTATTTTGGTGATGCTACTGCAGAACCAGTTAAATTAGAGCAAGGGCAAAATACAAAACATACATATTTAGAAGGAAGTTACGATGTTAAAATCGTAGCTTATAATTCAATTGGTAAAACAACAGAATTTATTCAACCTTTAGTAGTTTCATTTCAGGAACCACAAAACTTAATGGTTACAATAGAAAATGATGCTTCAGTTTCTAAACAAATAAATGTAAATGCAACAGCAGATTTTGCTTCTATGTATGAGTTTTACTCAGGAGAATCAGATGTTACACAGCCTGCAGCAACTGCAAATATTGGAGAGGTTTTAAATTACCAATATAAGAACGCTGGTACTTACGAAATGAAAATTGTAGCAAAAGGTGGTGCAATAACTACTACAGAATATTCAGAAACTTTTGAAGTTACTGAGATTTTAGCTCCTCTAAAAGCAGCAACAAAC
>TARA_R110002049_G_scaffold5190_4_pt1 | contig 12895 bp, 16 predicted proteins | sample TARA_R110002049 | Tara Oceans TARA_R110002049 (sample SAMEA4396941) | marine metagenome | biome: Polar Biome; feature: [SRF] surface water layer (ENVO:00010504); material: water (ENVO:00002006), including particulate matter (ENVO:01000060) such as... | depth 5 m | reverse complement strand
TGCACCTGAAATAAAATTAGCAGGAAGTTTTTCTTGAGCTGTAAGAGTTAGTGTATAACCACTTAAATCTCCCATAGCTGTTCCTGTAGCAACTGTTCCTCCAGTTACCTCAGCTCCAAACTCAACGCCCATCAAGAATCCATTTCCGTTGTTGTCTACAACTGCTACCTGTGGTCTTCCGTAAGCCAATAGCTTTATTTGTACATTGTCCTCTTTACTTAATTTAGTAAGATTTAGAGTAAGGACTTGTTCAAAGAAAGTCGTTCCTGTTTCTCTTGAGCTTGTTATTGTTTGCTCTAAAGAACTTCCTCCTTTTAAGTCGTACTCGTATGCTGAAAACGTTCCACTTGCATCAGTTATTTCATCTGCTGTGTATGTTATTGTTCCCAGTCCACCAAAGTCAACAAAGAAAACCTTTTGTATTCCCCCTACTACATCTTTACAAGGGACTGCTCTACCTGCACTTAAATTACATGCCATATTTTTTTTTTTAAAGGTTAAACTTTATTTACTTACTATTAAGCGTATAATACTACTTCAGAACCAATTCCGTACTCAATACCTGCCTTCCAACGCATGATAAATCTTACATTTTGTGATCCGTCAATGTCTTGCATGTCAATAATTCTAATTTCATTTAAATCTGAAAGTAATCCAGTTCCAAAATATAAATTAGAAGATTGAGCTGCTACTGCTTTATTTGCAGGCATACCTGGAGCATGAAATAATTTAACACCGTCAATAGTTAAAGGAACTCCATTATACCAAAGTGTTCCTTTGTTGTCAATACCTGATCCTGCTCCTACTAAGCCCAACGCTTGTATATAAAATCTTAATATGTTAGTTCCTATATAAACGTACATATCGTCTTTTTCATAAACAGTTGCAGGAATAGCAGCTACTATTTTTTGTAATTCAGCAATTACATTTGCAGCATCTACACCACCACCTACAGCAGCTACGTCAACTACATCTCCATCAGCAGCAAATAAAGTAGTAAATCCGTCAAATTCTCCTGCATTTCCGTTAGTTCCATTCCAAATAACTTGTTCATATTTGTCAGCAATTTTAGCAGCAAATTGTGAAACTATAAATTCTTGAAATGAAGCAGGTAAGTTTGCATTTAAAACTGAATATCCCATTTCAGCAGCTTGCCATGTTTGTGCAAAATCTTTCTTGCAAAATTCAGAGTTGATTTGAAACTCTTCTAATGTAAGTACTCTTTCAGTAAGAGTTACAGCTCCAGTGTCTGTGAAGTCGCAACTTGCATTTTTAATAAAGTTAGAATCAAATGCTCCTTTTTGGATGACATATTTGTAGTCAATGTTTGGCATAATTGTTACCCCTCCATTGTCTAACGTTTTTCCCGATAACAAAGCGATGGATACATATTTTGATGCCCACTGTCCCGCATATGTCGATGTGATGTTGACCGTTGTTGCTAGGTCTACTTTGTGATTGCTCATGTTTTAAAATTTAATTATTATTTGTGATTGTTTAATTTTTCTAGAACTCTATCTAATGTATTTTTTGCTTTTCCTTTTGCTAAATGCACTCTTTCTTTTTTCTCAATCTTTTCAGGATTATGTGAAATAGGTTCAGCAGAAACTTCAACTTCATTTAATTCAACTTTACCTGCTTCTACTTTTTCCTTTGAATACATTTCTTCCTCTTTGGAATTTCTGTCTTGTTTGTCTGATTTTAAATCAGCTATAGCGTCTTCCAAATTTTTTATTCTTTTTTCCATTCCTTTCCAGTCTGCAACATCAGCTTCCTCATCCATCTCTTCTTCTTCTTTCATTTCTTCTTTTTCTTCTTTTGCTTCTTCTTTCTGTGGAACTTCGTCAGATGCTTCCCTTAGCTCTCCAATTTTTCCTTCCTCAGTAACTACTAAAACAGTTCCGTCATTGATTTCATAATTTCCGACAGGAAGAGCAATTTTTTCTTTTTCATCACCACTTTCAGAAACAATAAATACTGAAGCACCTTCCTCAAATTTATCAGCTTCTATTTTAGTTCCGTTGTCCAGTTCTCTTTCTTCAAATTGTACTTTAACTTCTGCAAGTTCCATTCCTAAAACTTCTTTAATTGATTCTACTATTTCCGATGCTTTCATTTAAATATTTTTTAATTGCTTATTATATGTACGACAAAAGCAAAAACTGTTTCCACTTTTTTTTATGTAGCCTGTGTTTTTCCTATACCTTGAGCGTGGAGTGATCCATCACAACAGTCTGGATGATATGTGTTGTCTTTACATAAACAACCCCTAGTGCTACCTTTTGGCGAATTATGTGCTAGATTTTTAAATTTCTTCTTTCTTATCATTTAAAATGTCTTTTATTTTGTTTAGTAAATTATCGGCTTTTAATTCTTCTTCAATTTGTTCTTTTGGTCGGTTTGCTTGATCTGAAAAAAAGCCTTCTATAGAAAAACCTTTGACTTTGCCAGTTTTAACATAATCATTCCAAATTTCATTATTGTTTACTTTCATAGAGACCATCCATGTTCCCTTTGGAACATCTAAGCCATAATTGACAGATTTATCCATTTTTGGATTATCTACTAGCCATGATTCGACTACTGTTAAATTTTGTATAGACATTTGATGTTCTAAGGTTGCCTTAGACTGTTTTCCTCTTATAAAAAACATTTCAGATGCTTTTTTTACTGTATCAGATGAAAAGAAGACATAATAGCCATCACCCTTTTCATTTTTTCTATATATAGGTTTATTTGGAATAAGAGCAGCACCCATAAGGATTCTTTTTTCCTTGTCCACTTCTGCCATTTTAAACTCTTGATTTTTAAGAGCTATAAAGTCCGATTCTATTGCAGGTGATTCCACAACTGAAATTGCTTCAATTCCTGAATGTTCGTTTTCTTCGTCTAAAAATAATTCTATGATTTCCATATTATATGTACGATAATTTTTAAAAGTGTTACCCTATACTTGCACCTTGTACTATATTTCTGTCTAAACTCTGAGCAGTGGTCACATCATTTGCCACTACAAAGGCTTGTATTGGTTGCTGTGTTTGATTTCCTATAGCTCCTGCAAGTTGGTTGGTTTCGGATGCCCCTACTATATTAAAAGCAGGAGGAGCAGAAGGAGTTGGTGCTGCTCTAAAACTAGGAGTTGTTGTCGTGCCACCTGCCGAGCCTCCAAGTGAACTTGCAACAGCTTTTGATTTTCCAACTGCTGATGAAATGGATGAAATTATTCCGGCAGCTTGTATTGCATAGGCAATAAGCATTGGTATATTTTGAGGAAATCCAATTTTAGCTGTCTGAGCTGTACCCTCTGCAATTGCCGTTGATGACTTTGCAGCAGCTAAACTTGAAAAAGTTATTGTTTTTTTAGCTTCTTGTATCATTTCCTGAGCTGCTAAAACTCCTTTTAAAGCTGCTGCTGCCCTTCCTGCATTTGATTCAGCACCAAATAAAGAAATAATGCCGTCAGTAGATGCTTTTTTTGCATTCAATTTTCTTTGCTCAATTTCAATTTCTGAAGCAGCTACTCTTTGATCTCTTTCTAAGGTCTCTGTAGCTAATTTCTCAGCAGCTTCTTTGTCCAGTTTAGCTTGATCTGCTTTTTTCTGAGCATCTATTTTGTCCTGTTCGTCTTTTAGCTTTTTTTCCTCAGCTTCTTTTGCCTTTCTTTCGCTTATAATTCTATTTCTTTCGCTTTCTTCTTCCCTTAGTGCAGTTGTGATTTCTGCTGTCAATGCTTTTTGTTTTTTTAGCCTTGCAGTCTCTAAATCAATCAAGGTAGCCTGTAACTGTGCTTCTTCGTTTAAATCCTCTTTGGTAGATTTACTAAGTGAGTTTTCAGCTTTTTTAGCTTCAAATCTTAACCTTGCAGCTTCTATTTCTTTTGCTGTTATATCAGCTTCAATTTCTCCTGCTTCTTTTATAGCTTTTATTCTTTCTTCGACAGTCACATTTTCTTTGTCGGCTGCCTTTTCTCTAAGTTCAGCGACCTTTCTATTTGCTTCTGCTCTTTCTAGAATTAACTTTCTTTCTGCAATATCTGCTTTTGCTCTTTGGTCTGCAATTTCTTTTGCTTGTTTTATTTCTTTTTTAGTTTCTTCACCAAAATTCTTAATGCCATGAGTTGCCTCCATGACATTTACTGTCATTTCTGCAAAAGCTGCTGTAGCACCTGCAAAGTCACCTTTAATTAATTTAGCTAGTGATTTTCCTGCATTAAATAAGCCCATTCCTAAGTTTGCAACTATGTCGGTGACGTTACCAACAACAGCCCCTATCTGTGTCATTATACTTAGAAACTTATTTTGTCCTTCTTCCGAAGCAGTGAATGCAGTTTTTAAAGCTGTAATAGCTCCAATGATTAAACCAAATACACTAGCCATCGCTAATGTTTTTAAAGTTAAAAATCCTTTAATTGTTTTTTTTAAACCTCCTGCACTTAAATTAGTTAATCCAGATGCCAAGCCTCCAGTCTTACTATCTAAAATATTTATAGCACCAGAAAGATCAGTTGTATTGTCTTTGGCAACTTTCAAAGATGTATTTGCTTCGTCTCTTGCTAGTGTGTTTTTTTTAATTCCTGCCTGCTCCGCTTTTATTAATTGTTTATTTTTAGTTATTGCCTGAGAAATGTTTCTTCTTCTGTTTAAATCTTTTTTAGAAGTTTTTTCTAGTTTGTCTTCTAGTTTAGTATTGGCAATTTGTAAATCAGCAATAATATTTTTTTGAACCTTTAAAGTTTCATTTAAATCAGCAAGAGCCTGTTCAGCATCTTTAACATTAATATCAATTATAATTTCTTTAGCCATTTTTTAAATCTTTTTTAAATTGTTGGTAAGCTTCATCAAAAGTTTCTGGTAGTTTGTATTTACCTTTTGCAATTTTAGAAAATTGTCCATTTGATTGAGTTAATTTTAATAATTCTAATAATTGTCCTATCATGATAATTCGTTTAATAATTCCAAGCTACTTTCACCTGTTAACATATTGGTTCTAACTGTATTTATTTTATAACTAACATCATTTAAAATAAACTTATCATTCAAATTATAATTAAGTAAAATGCTTATAGGTAAATAAGCCTTGACTTTTGTAATTCGTCTTTTTATGTTAAATACGTCTGTTATATATTTTGAATAATAATTTTGAAACAAACTATTTGGATTTTCAGTTCCTGTATATTCGTCTAACTCAGTTCCAAAGTTTATGGTTTGAGTAGAATTGAAATTTACATTTGAAGGTCTGTTAAAAGTGGTTAGTCCTGAAGCTTGAGTGTTACTTACACCATTTATAAAAGAAAGTTTAGAGTTTACACTGCTAATGGTTTGATTTACATTATAAAAAATTAATGGTTTTGTTAAATCGCTTTCTTGATCTGCATTAGCAGACCACCCCCATTGTATTTCGCTTTGGCTATTAGTTAAGACGGAAGCTGCATTTTGATCGCTTAACCTTTCATAAACCATTTTAGAAAAAGGTAGTTTTATAGTGTATTTATTACCTACATCAATAGAAGTTTCCCTACTAGGAGGGCTTAATAAATCGCCAAATATTGAATTGTTTATTCTATTGAAATTTATTGCTAAAAAAGAATCTGGAGCTTGAAATTTAAATTCAATATCATTGTATGGCAAGGCAAGATTTACTTCGCTTGAATTAGTTTCTACACATGAAGTTATATTATAGGAGTTTCCAGTTGCATAAAAACTGTCTAATGTTTTTACTTCTATTATATTATTTTGATTTACAAAAGCAGTAAGATTAAATGTTTGAAAAATACCTGTTAATAGATCAATTATTTTAATATCTGGAACGTTTTGTGTTACATATACAATACTTAAAGTGTCTAGTGATCCATTACAGTCATAATTATTAGTTAAATTTCCTAATGTACAGCCAGTTCCTGTTAAAGTTATGTCTTCTTTTAGTTCTAATGTAGGAGTAAAACTCATAGCACCTTGAGATTCTATTATCCATTGAATAGAATAAGGCTTACTTGTTGTTTTATCCAAAGTAAATGATAATATTTGGTTGCCACTTACATTAGTTATTTGTGCCAGTCTAGTATTGGAAACAGTTTCTAAGGCATAAACAGTATAAACAGAACTTGAAGAAGATGCGATGCTTAGATTTGCAGTGTATAATGTTTCACAAATAGCATCAGTTGTAACAGACCATATAGTTCCACCTGCTAGTGACGTAACAAAGTCTGGAGTTCCCACATCTTGCCAGTTTCCAATTATTTTTGTGAAAACTTGCTCTCCCTCTGTATCAGTTCCTATTCTACCTTTATTTCTGGCTAACCATAAATACAAAGAATTAAAAGGTTCTGAATTATTAAAAAAATCAGTCGAGAATTTTATATCTGTATATCTTGCTTCTATTGCATTTATAATTTCTTTTAATTTTATAGCAGGTTTTAAATCTTGGTAATCGACACCAGTGTTTTGTGATCCATTGCCATTGTTTCTATAAGCGACATTATAAGCACCTGTATCGCTTGAAAGACTGTTAAAAACATATCTATTTTCTAAGGACTGTATAAGTGGATATACAATAGCACCTGAACCAATATGAGTATCTGATGTTAATGCTGATTGAACTTCTGCTTGGGAATAGGTATGGTCAAAAGCTGATAGGTCTAAAACATCTAGCTTGTCTTCACTTAATAATGTTTTTAAATTAATTGTATTGCCAAAGAATGTAACGTTATAAGAAAAAGCTGCATTGTCCTTCATCTTAACTCCGTTAAGCTGTAAAACACCAGTTTGAAAATCTAAAAAGTTTAATTCTAGTTTGGTTGTGATTTTGGTTCTTGCATCAAACCCTCCATCAATATTAAAATTATAAAAATGTTTAAAAATCTTATTATTGTTTTTAGATGCAGGTAAATTAAACGATTGAGTAAAGTCTGTAAATATTTTTCCTACATCTCTGACGTTTTGTATGGATTGAGTAATGGTAACTGATTCGTCTTTAAAAGTATCAGCACGAGAGCCATTTATATAAATTTGTAAAGAAAGCATTTATTTAATATTGTTTATTGTACTGAAAGCATAGTTAAAACTTATAGTGTAATTTATTAATCCTTCATTTACACCTTTTTTAAACGTTAGGCTTTTAGTATTTAAATTAATTGGCAATACATTTGTTGAATCGTCAACCCAAATCTGTTTACTTAACATTATTTCTTCAATAACCTCATTAAAACTTTCATCTATAAAGCCAGTATTCATTTCAATAGATTCGTTTCCATTTATACCATAGGAAGTTATACTATGCTTAGACTGATCGTAAGAGGGACTACTTGTAAAATCCATTATATTTCTATTGTACGAATTGCCACTAACGTTAATGCTTTTTTGTGATCTTTTAAAAAATGGCATTATTTGTAAAGCACCAAATTTGTTATAAAATATAACTTGTAATTGCTCATATTTAGGCTCGCAAACTGCTTCTAGTGTTAATGTAAAAGATTGAGCATAACCAGATTTAGTAGAAACAACTGAAATGGTGTCACCTGTTTGTAATGTTAAGGTTGGCGTAACTCTTATATAAACTATTTTTTCAGTTGAATTTGTAGAATCTGGAACGACTATTGGAGTTAATATATTGCCCCAGTAGTTTTGATATAAATTCCAGAACTCGTCTGTTCGTTCCCATTTAATATTCGCACCACCTCCACTAATAAAACTAATAGTAGGTTCTGCTTCAGCAAATACAGGAAAAACAATATCAGTTCCCTGTTTAAAATATATCTTAGTGTTAGTTTGCAATAAAGCAGGGGTATAATTTGGAGTTGCAACTATTGAATAATTGTCAGGAGTTGAAACCATAATATCAGCAGCTAGGGCTAGTGAGGTATTGCTTTCAATTGCTGAAATTGTTGTGCTTCCTCCATCACTTAAATTGTTTACAGTATCACCTAAACTTACAGAGTTTAAAAAAGTTTGTGTGGAATCTTGTAATTTAAAAGCTACAGTCACTCCATCAGTAGTTCCAGTGACTAGAGTATTTACTGGATTGGTTGAAGTTCTAGGATTTACTCCCTCTTTAAAATATCCAAATCCGTCAAAACTCAAATAAGTTTCTGCATCCTCAACTGTTGCAGTTTGTCTAATACTGTAAGTTTCACCAGTTGTCATTATGTCGCTACTTAGAGAGAGAGTGGTGTTTGAATCTACAGCACTGATTGTAGCAGAAGTTCCGTCTGTAGTATTGTTTACAGTGTCGCCGACCTGAACTGAACTAGTAAAATTTTGTGTACTATCTACTAGCTTATTTGCTGTAGTTGCTGTTGTAGTCCCTGAATCTTTGACAACTACTGTTGATGTTTGTACCCACACTCCATCTGTTGAAAAATTTCCATATTCCGTTTCTAAATAATCTTTGACAAGAGAGCTGATTTCAAAGGCTATATAGTTATTGCCAGAAATCACAGTTTTACTTAGTGTATATCTTAATTCATTTGTTGTTGGCACTATATAGTTACCAGACCATACATATAAGGACATAGTAGCTGATTGAATACTCCCTTGACTTGGAGTTATTTTTATAAAGTATGGACTTCTGGCGTTTATTATTGCACTCATAATCTAAATGTTATTTGTTATATCTTTTGCTAAGGTTTCTGCTAAGTCTTCAGGAAGTCTTTTAAAAGCTTGTTCAAATGGTTTTGTAAAAAACATGCTTGCTTTTATTCCTTTGTTTTTTATACTTCTAGCTAGTATGTAACCCATAGTCTTATACGAGCCAAACTGTCCTTTTTTATTTCTAGGTTGTAAACCCATTCTTTTAGCAAATTTTGAAAAAACACCAGTATGATATTCTAAACCAATTAAATTGCTACTTTGTTTATAACTAAACGGAGAATTTTTATTTACTATATAATTAGATTTAACTCCTTTAACTCCTTGATCTTGAAACATTCCATAGTCTTCCATCTCAAAAGAAAGTTTATATCCTTGAGCAGTTTTATCTACAAAATATCCTATAGAATTATATAGTTCCTTAGTTGCATTATGTTTCTTTTTAGTAAGATTGCTTCTTGACTGTTGTACTACATACTTGCCAAAATTATTAAGCTCTTTTTGCATTTCTTTTAGTTCCATTAGCAGATTGTCATATTAGTTGGAACTACTACATCAAATGTTACAGCCCAACCAGTTAAACTATTTTCGAATCTCTCATTAAATGGTTCACAGGTCGCAGTGCCTTCGACTTGGTATAAATCACTAAACAAATCACCTCGCATTAATTTGCTAACTATTCTAGCTGCTACATTAAGCTGTGTGTTTAAAATGTCCTGTTCATTGGTGTTACCTAAAAATACATTTGTAATTTTTGTTTTTGGATCGTCAACAATATCCATGCACATTATAGTTACATTAAAAGTTGTTGTAGGAGCTGAAATTGTAGCCTGATTAACCATAATGTGTGAAAGTGGAAATATGGTTTGCTTTGCTAAATCAATATCATAGATGTTTCCATAGCTAACAGTATTAACAAAAGGTTCTGCTTCTAAGGCTGTTTTGAGTGTATCAATTATATTATAGTAAGTTGTCATATTGTTTTAATAAATATTGGTGTAAATGATTTTATGTCACTATTATTCGCTTCTTTTATGTAATCTTCTAACCATTCTAAGGCTGCATCAAATTCAAATACCTCATGATTCACTTTTGCTTTTATTAAACAGTCCAAGCATTTCCAGTAATCATAGACAGCCCTTTTTGGATTTGTTGTAGATATACCGATCATAGCATCCTCAAACCCCTCTGCTAAAACTATACTTTCGTCATATTCTACAAACCCTCTTTCATATAATTCCTCAACCAAAAACTCTTTCATAGCTTATTCTTAATCATTCTAGCTTCTACTTCATTCTTATCTTTTTCAAATGTTAAAAACATCAAACATTTATGGATGGGTAATTTGGTAACCTCATTAAACTTGGTAATGTTTGAGTTACTAAGTCGATATATGCTTGAATACCAATTCCATTTTCTTCCAAAGTTTGCTTTTGCTGTAAGGTCAGATTCAGTGATTCCTCCCTCAAATAATTCGGAATAAGATTTATTAATTCTTTGCTTAAATTCCAAAAAAAAACCATTGAACCTAAAACCACATTTAAAGGCATCTTTTTCATATCGTATTTGTCATATGTCTGGTATGCCTCTATTAAATATCTGTTGTCTTTTTCTAATGTTATAGGTCTGTATAAAACGCCCATAGCTTTTTCCATTGTTTCCCAATTAGTTAAAGTTGTGTCTAGGTCTACATACTCTCCAAAAGTCATGTCATCTAGTTTTGGAATAAACCCAAATGTTAAATCGTCTCTTTTAAACTTTGATATGAATTTTGGTTTTTGTTCAAATAGTTTGTTTAGATGTGTAGTAATTTTAGAAACTGATTTATACTTAATGTTTAGAACTTGCTTTAATTCAATATTGCAAAATATTTCAATCATTTTCTGTTGCAGAAATAAGCTGTCTTCGTTTTCTTCAGATATTTTTAAGAACTTTTGATATTGCTCTAAGGTTATTTCTGATAGCGATTCAGGAACTAAAATTTTTACTTGCATACTATAAGTACGATAAAATTAAAAACTGTAGTCCACCCTATTTAAAAAAAAACCCTTAACCAGTATTAACCAGTTAAGGATTGTTTAAAAGGCTAAAAGCCAATTCTAGAAACGGACAAGTAGCCATTTCGTTTGTTAAAGTTTCGACGCATTAACAAATCAAATCTACAAAATTTTTAATTTATTTTAAAGATTGTTTAAGAATAGTTTCTACTGTATTGTTTACAGACCTGTTTTCTTTCTCAGCTTTAAGCTTTACTTTGTCTAGAATCTCTTTATCAAATCTAAAGCTTATAGGTATTTTCTTTTGTTTCATTTAAATATTTTTTTAAATTATTAATTAAGGTTTTTTGTGATTTAACAACTCCAGACCACCTTTTTGTGTCTGTTGTATCATTTATTATTTTTGCACCTTCTAAATTATCTTGATAAACACAAAGCCAGTCGAAAGCTTCATAATATAAAGTTGTTAAAGATTTAACAGAATAGTCTTTATAATTAAGTTTATTAGCTTTTACATTAATTCTAAAAGAAGCAGGAAATCCATTGGATTCAGAATATTCTATGTCTGAATAAAAATCTAATTCCATAAATTGTTGTTTTGTAAATCTTGCCATTTTGTTTAGGTTTTAAAAGGGAGTTGTTACACTCCCATTGTTGTTATTGATTGTTTAAATGATAGCTTGTTAATCCGTTTGGATATTCGCCTTCAAGAATTAATTGTTTTTTTAATAGCGAACCTAAAACACCTTTTAATTGGTCTTTGCTTCCGTTAAAACTACTCATTATGTTTTCAAAACATTCTGTAGGTGTTTCTTCATAATCATCTCCCCAAGAAATAATCTCTAATACTTTTTCTTCTAAATTTGTCATTTTTTGTTTTGTTTATATAACTGCTTCATTGCAATTATACTCAAATATATAACCTTTTGCAATACTATGCAATACTTTTAATAATTATTTTAATAAATATGATATTCGCCCCTGTTTGGATTTTCTAATTGCATCATTAAAGCATACCTAGCAGCATCAATACAGTCAGGGTGTGAGCCTGTAGGCTTTTGTAGATCGTTGCCCTCTTTGTCTTTTGCCCATATATAACCTTGAAGCTCCTTTATTAGATTCTTACTTCTTCTAGTTACATAGATTTCATTTTGGTTCATTAAGTTAATTCCATATACTATTGAATCCCTACCTTTTGTCACAGGATAAACTCTATGTCCATAGTTATTTAACTCTGCTATTGATTTAGGTTCAGCTGAATCTGCATAGATGTTTTCTTTAATATGAAGATTAGTCAAGAATAAACTAATGTCTCTATTATGCATGCCCTTTTTATAAAGCAGTTCATCAAATATGTAAGCATTATTCCATTTGTATAATCTAATGTATGTAGAGGGATCAACAGAATAACCAAAATCCATGCCTCCACAAAGCAACCTAGCATCTACTGGTATCTTATCAATTTCTTTCCAGTCTGAAATACAAACACCCTCCAAACTTCCAATTTCTCCTAAGCCATATACTTTCCACCAATTAGCCCAATATGTAGAAGTCTTAGCTTTGTCTTTAGCTTTCTCTATTTCTTTTACTATAGATTCAGGAAGGCTGTCATTGTCTTTATAAGTTAAAGTAATAAAGTCAGTTTCACCTTGTCCTATGAGTTCCTTATCTACCCAAAATAGATTAGCAGGATTATAGTCAAGCCAGATGTTTCCACTTGTTCTAACTGCTAGTTGTTGGTAAGCATCAAAAGGCACATTGTTGCATTCATTAATATATAAGTCTGTTCTTCTTGCCCCTCTTAGTTTATCTGGTTGGTCTGTGGAGAAGAACTCTATATAAGAGCCATTACTAAATTCGTATTTTAAAGTGCTTCTATTAAACTTCTTTTCATAGTATCTATTCAGACCTTTTAGAATACTTAAAAAGTCTTTTAAAGCACCTCTACGCAAGTGAGGAATAGATTCAGATACTACACTAATTTCTTTGCCTTTGTTTTTAATAGCATAATCAATAAGAATTAATAAGATTGCTATTGTTTTTCCTGCTGAAGAACCACCTCTAATTATCTTAGTTCTATTATTTAGGTTTCTTAATTTATTTAAGGCTAAGGTTTTTTTTACTTGCATACTAATCTATAAACAAAGGAAGGTCTTCATTTATAGTAATGTCCTTAGTTTCAATTGGTCTTCCTCTTCTATAATTTAAATAAAGCTGTATAGCTCTTAGATCACCATTTGCAATTAATTCTTTTAATTGTTTAATTACCTCTTCTTCACTAATAATCAAATCTAATTTTTCTATTAAATCTTGCTC
>TARA_R110002049_G_scaffold303977_1_pt1 | contig 12902 bp, 15 predicted proteins | sample TARA_R110002049 | Tara Oceans TARA_R110002049 (sample SAMEA4396941) | marine metagenome | biome: Polar Biome; feature: [SRF] surface water layer (ENVO:00010504); material: water (ENVO:00002006), including particulate matter (ENVO:01000060) such as... | depth 5 m | reverse complement strand
AGGTTACGAATTTTATAAAAAGAAAAACTTCGCACTTAATGTGCAATCTAAACTAGTATTGGGTCATGCGTCTTTAGACGGAGATGCAGAAAGAGATGCAGCAATATTTAATATAGGGTTAGGCTTTAGCTGGTTTTAAGAATGGTGTAGAGCATAAATAAGAATTAAGTAGATTTCAATAACATATAAAATTTATTTAAGCTTCCACTCATTAAAGCTATACTTCAAATTATAACCTTTAAATTTTATCAAAAATGAGAATATCAATCTTTTCAATCTTGCTCTTTTTGCTTTCACTGAATGTAATGGCTCAAAAGAAGGGTAAGACTTTAGCGCATTCTGACTCTCTTAGTTGGGGAGCTTATGGTGGGTCAATAATTAGCCTAATCAATCCCGTTGGAAAAACAGCCTTTATGGTGGGTGGTCATGGAGCCATTGTGTTAAACAGTAAATTTGCTTTAGGTGGATTTGGTCAGGGTATGACCGGTTCTTCTGATTTTAATGGCGCTCTTTATGGCCACGATAATACTTTGGAACTTAGTATGGGCTATGGTGGAATATTTTTGGAATACATGCCTTTTCGTCACAAGCTTTTACACCCTTCTTTTTCATTACCAATCGGATTGGGAGGAGCATCGGTTAAGGAAGTGAGTTCTGATTCCAAAATCTCCAAAACTACCTTAGTCGTATTTACTCCTCGAGTTGGATTTGATGTTAACTTGGGTAAAAGTGCAGTGGTTTCACTCTTTGCAGGATATCAGTTTATTAAAACTAATGACGATTTTATGATTGCTGAAAACAATCTTTCGGGATGGGAACTAGGGATAAACTTGAAGTTTGGAAAGTTTTAATTTTTCAAGGTTGTTGGTCACTTTAGCTTATTAGTCTAATCATTAATATTTAAAAGAAAAATTAAACAATATTTTCTAATTGATTAATCTCAAAATACTAGACAACTAAAGAATTACAACTATAGAATGTCAAATCGAACGACTGTATTTGACTTAAATATGATGTTGGGAATTAACCGAAAAACCAACTGAATTTTGAAGTAGGTAAAAATTTAATAAAGAAAAAATGAAAAAATTCATTTTATTATTAACTGTCATTACAACTCTGACTTTAACTAGTTGTGCTACGCTATTTGGCCCAAAATCACATTCACTTTCTGCAACCTCAAATCCTCAAGGAGCTGAAATATATGTAGATGGAGAAAGAATGGGTGTTACTCCTTTAAAACTTGAATTAGATCCAAGTAAAACTTATTCTATTGAATATAGAAAAAAAGGTTACAGATCTATTACAAAAATAGTAAAGGGAAAAGTAGGTGTAAAATGGATTGTACTTGACATTCTTGGAGGTTTAATTCCAGTTGTAATAGATGCAGCGACAGGAAACTGGTATGAATTTGAAAAAGACAGAATCAACGCAAACCTTGAAAATAATTAAAAATATATAATATGAGAAAAATATTAATTACTTTGATTTTTTGTGGACTAACATTCATCACCAAATCTCAAAACACAAGTGTAGAAAAATCAATATACGGACTACAAACAGGAGTTTTAGGTATTTGGGCATATAATGAAACAAAACTATCAAATACCATAGCATTGAGAACAGAAATTGGTTTTGATTTTGGTATATGGGAAACTACTTATTATGATGATTATGATTCTCCATTTCTGCTTACACCTGTTATCGTTGTTGAACCAAGGTTTTATTATAACCTCAAAAAACGCTCAAAAAACTCAAAAAGGATTGATGGAAATAGTGGTAATTTTATTGCTTTAAAAAATAGTTATCATCCAGAATGGGCTTTGTTCAATTCTGACGATGCTCCTGTGGTAAGTGATTTTTCCATTATACCCACTTGGGGAATTAGAAGAAATTTAGGCAAACACTTTAATTATGAAGCAGGTCTTGGCGCAGGATTTAGTTACACCTTTGCTAAACGCGCTGGTTATGTAAAGAACAAAAGTGAAATGGAATTAAATATGCATTTGAGAATAGGGTATAGGTTTTAGCAAAAACAATACTGAATTTGACAAAACCTGTCCAAGCTTAACGCCAGCTGCAAAGTATTTCTTATTCTATAGAAGTTTATCAACTAGAGAAACCCGTTAAATACATTTTAATGAACACAAGTGGTAATCGTAATCGCGATTTAAATGAACCTATTTCGTTTGCTCAAAAATTGGTGATTGGATTACTTCGTTTAGTATTACCATTACATGTAGACAATGAAAAAGCAGCCGATTGTTTACGAATTCAAATAGGACAAAATAATAATCATATTGAATGGGTTGCAGTCCGACGAGATGGCTTAATTAATGAGAAGGAAGTTACCGATTATGAGTTACATCGGTCGCCAATTAGAAGTGCCATTTTTGATGCTGGAAAAGTGAGTCGTATAAATGTTGGTCACTTTATGGCAAATCTTATTAGTAATGCCAATTTATGGAATACTTGGAAAGGACAAATGCCAGTGATCTATTCAAAGGATTCTAACGAGTTGTAACATTAGAAACGAAAAGAACTCTAGAATTAAAGGACAGAATTTCATAAATAATACTTTAACATGTAATTATTCCTTAGCTAAACTACAAACGAATAAAAAACAGATAAATTTTATAACAGCATGGAGCTAAAATCAGCAAAATTAGTGCTAGAACTATTAGAAACAACAAAAGAGAACATGAGCGCAGCCGAAAAATTAAGCAACCAGCCTATTGAAAAGTTAAATTGGAAACCAAATACTGAAAGTTGGAGTGTTTTAGAATGTATAGAACACCTCAACAAATATGGTGATTTCTATATCCCTGAAATCACCAATAAAATTAAGAACTCAAAACATAAAAGTTCAGAAATCTTTAAAAGCAATTGGCTAGGTCGTTATTTTAGTAAATCGGTTGCATACCAAGAAAATTTAAATAAGATGAAAACCTTTAAGTCTATGAATCCCATAAACTCAAAGTTAGACATTAACACACTAAAAAGATTTACAGAGCAACAGCAACAAATCATTACCTTATTAAACAACGCTAAAACTGTAAATTTAGACAAAACTAAAACGGCTATTTCAATATCAAAACTAATACGATTAAAATTAGGAGATACCTTTAGAGTATTAATTTACCATAACGAAAGACATATAAAACAGTCAGAGAAAGTATTGAGTGAAGCCAATAGTTAAGAGCCATATGTCCTGTAAAATTTACCACTTGAAAGCCTACAAAAAAATATAAATATTTTTATAAAGGTGTAATAAATATTAAAACGAGCCACAAACCCATAAAAACAGCACTATTGAGTAACGATTTTTATAAAACTTCTATATTACCATTTGCAGGAATAATCATCAAATTATGCAGAGCCTATACCAACTCACAAGCAGATTTTGAAGATTATTACCAAGAGGTGTGTTTGCAAATTTGGAGAAGTAAAGATAGTTTTCGCGAAGAATCGCAATGGAGTACTTGGGTGTACCGAATTTCATTAAACGTTTGTTTAACCTTATTAAAGAAAAAGAAAAATAATGTTCAGCATTTTGTTTCCGACTCTATAACTGCTGAAGAAACCGAAGACAATTACGCTTTTTCAGACGAATCTCTTAATTTATTATATGATGCCATTCGAAAATTATCAGAAATAGATAGAGCCGTTATTATGCTTTATTTAGAGGAAAAATCGCAAAAGGAAATTGCTGAAATTATAGGCACAAATCCGAATAATATTGGTGTACGCGTGAAAAGAATTAAAATTAGATTAAAAAAAATATTAGATGGAAAAATCAATTGAAAATATTTGGAAAGAAGGTTTTCTCAAGAGCGACGCATTAGTAGCACCTAAAATTAACAACCTATACACCCAAAAATCGATTCATATTATTGATAAATTTAAACGAATGTTTAAAATAAATTTGATTGCCATTGTTGCATTCTCGTTTACTTTTTTAATCGTCTCCTTCATTATAGGCATTCCAATAACGGGTATCATATTTTTTGTAACCCTTTCAGTGCTTGTTTTTATTAATAAAAAGTTATTAAATGATTTAGAGAAAATCGATCTAGGCATTAGCAGTTATCAATACTTAAAAGCATTTAATAAATGGATTAACGAGCAGATTTCCATCAATATGAGATTTTCAAAATTTTTGTATCCAATTATATTCATGTCATTGGTTTTAGGCTTTTGGTTTAAAGATGCCGAAGGTATGCCTTTGGGTGAGCGGCTTGTAGGTGAAATACTTATTGGTTTTCCAGATACCTATCTACTATTTGGAATACCACTCATTGGAATTGTGCTCTTGGCAGTCATCATTGGTTTACTAGTTCTTGTTGGAGGTCGAATTTATAAATGGGATTTAAACCTCGTTTATGGAAGACTATTCAAAAAACTAGAAGAATTGATGACTGAAATAGAAAGCTTAAGAAGCTAAACATATAAATATCAGGTGTTTTATTATGATTTTTTAAAATAAATAAATTTTAAGTGTAATATTTTTTGATATGAACCACTAACCAAGAAAACATTAAAAATTATGACACTATTAAATGCAATTAACTTTTTTGAAAGTTTAAAAACAGAAACAACCAAAAAATCTGAAATCAAAGTTTATAATCAATTTATTGAACTTCTTAAAAAATTAGAAAATAGAGAATTCACTACGGATGAAATTTATGCCATAGAAAAAGAACTTGAGCGTTTAAATTTAAAATCAATTCCAAATAATAGAAAAAAATTCTTTAATAAATCACTGCGCAAATTTGAGACTTTTTTAAAGGAAACATTATTCTTAACTACCAAAGGGCATTACGCTCGTTTATATGGTGGCTTAGGATTATCATTCGGTGTACTATTTGGAGTTGCTATTTTATCCAATCTTGGCTCTTTGGGTCTTTCTTTGGGTTTGATTGGAGGAATGCTAGTGGGCTCAATTCTTGGACGCAACAAAGACTCTCTGCTTGAGGCAGCCGGAAATGTCCTCTAATGTAAATTCAATGAATCCCTCGGCAGACACCTTCGAATACTAAACCAATAACACTTTTTTTAAAAAATATAATAAGGCTAAAGAATACTTGGCCTGGACATCAACAATAAAAATTTAACGAACATGAAAACAATAATAACTACCATACTTTTAATGGCTTGCGCAATTGCAAGTTCATTCTCTCAAGATCTCTCTGGTGTATGGTATGGAAATGTAAAAACACCAGACGACAAAGCCATTTTATTTGTATTTCTTTTTGAAAAAAATCAAGAAAAGTACACAGTAACTATGGCTGTGCCTACCTTTAATGTATCAGGAGTAAAACCAAAATCAACGATTTTAGAGCAAGGTCATTTAATTATCGAAGATGCCGGACTTGGTATGAAATATGACGGTATTTGGAATGAAGCCTCAAATCTTATAGAAGGTACTTATACCGAAGGAGGAGTTAAACTGCTTTTAAGTTTGAAAAAAGGGAATCCTAAAATGCCGAAAAACAATAGACCTCAAGAGCCGCAGAAACCTTATCCATATTACGAAGAAAATGTAAAATTCAATAATACAGATGCTGGGGTTACGCTTTCGGGAACCTTTACACGACCTTCACAAAAAGGGAAATATCCCGTGGTTATTTTAATAAGTGGAAGTGGTAGACACGACAGAGATGGAAGTGCAATGACACATAAACCTTTTTTGGTGCTTTCAGATGATCTTACACGAAAGGGCATAGCTGTATTGCGTTATGATGATCGCGGTTTTGGCGAGTCTACGGGCGATTTTAGTAAAGCCACTACTGCAGATTTTGCTCAAGATGTATTAAGCGCGGTGCGTTATTTGAAATCTAGAAAAGATATTGATATCGAACAGATTGGACTCATAGGACATAGTGAAGGAGGTATTATTTCACCTTTAGCCGCAAATCAAACTTCAGACATCTCATTTATGGTCAGCTTGGCTGGCACAGGAATTCCTGGAAGTGAAGTATCCGTTATGCAATCAAAATCATTAAGACCTTTTCCAGTTCCGGATGAGGTAACTTTTGAAAAAAATGTAAGAAAATCAATTAAAATAGCCTCTTCTGACAAAGAAATTTCACAAAAAAGAAAAGAATTACTTGCGCATAATGAAGCGTATTTAGCTCCAATTTTAAAATCTTTAGGAGCACCAGACGAAAACATTTCAAAATTTATTAAAAATGAAATCGAAAGTGTTTTAAAACCTTGGAACACCTATTTCTTTAACTATAATCCTGCGGAGGAATTTGAAAAATTAAAAATTCCTGTATTATCTTTAAACGGATCTAAGGATACACAAGTTGATGCCACCGTAAATCAAAATGCGATACGACAGGCTTTAATAAAAGGAAAGAATGAAGATTATAAAATAGTAGAATTAGAAAATTTAAATCACCTTTTTCAAGAGTGCGAAACCGGTAAAATAGATGAATATCAAAAGATAGAACAGACAATCTCTCCAATTGCATTAAAAGAGATTTCTACTTGGATTTTAGAGCATATCAATTAGTTCAGGTTATAGAATTAAAAAATCTCTTTATATTTTAAAGTGCTTCATAATTGATACATCTAAAGGAGCCTTCGTTTTTCCAGATGTAAAGTTAGGCTTAATGTTAAACGATAATCTTGTCTTTACGCTTTCCATGCCAGGAAACATATACAAGTTTCAGGATAATGACAGAAATTTTGGAGCGTTTATTCCGTCTGTACAGTATTGGGTAAAAGACCGTTGGTGGATTCATGAAGGAATTGGTTTAGCTATAGATTCGCCAGCACTATACGATATTAAAGACGATATAAATGACGATTGGAACTTTGGGACTGCTGTAATGGTAAGTACAGGTTACGAATTTTATAAAAAGAAAAACTTCGCACTTAATGTGCAGTCTAAATTAGTTTTGGGTCATGTGTCTTTAGAAGGAGATGCAGATAGAGATGCCTTAATCTTTAATGTAGGGTTAGGATTTAGCTGGTTTTAGACTTTTATATAGGGTCAATTTTTAAAGGAACCTTAATAGCATAGAAAGTTAAAAGTAAATTTTGATTAGCTTAGTAAAAGATAAATAGTAATCTTAAAATAGCATAACTTATGAACGGACCAAACAAAAACATAAAATTCCCACTTGAGAATTACGATAGACTTTGTTTCTTAAAAAATGTGGTAAAGAATCCCAATATTATTGTTGGAGACTATACCTACTATGATGATTTTGAAAATGTAGAAAACTTTGAGAAAAATGTGAAGTATCATTTTGACTTTACTGGCGATAAATTAATCATTGGAAAATTCTGTATGATTGCTTCGGATGTAAAATTCATAATGAATGGTGCAAATCATTTAACTGATGCAATGTCAACGTATCCCTTTGCGGTTTTTGGAAATGGCTGGGAACATGCTATGGATGGAAAAACGTATCCACAAAAAGGAAACATAACTATTGGTAATGATGTATGGATTGGCTACAACGCAACAATTATGGCTGGTGTAACTATTGGAGATGGTGCAATTATTGCTACAAACGCAACCGTAATTAAAGATGTTGCCCCTTACACGATTGTTGGTGGTAATCCTGCAAAGGAAATCAGAAAACGATTTTCAGAAGAGGTCATAGCAAAATTATTAGCACTAAAATGGTGGAATTGGGATATTGAAAAAATCACAAAGAATGTACAGCATTTAACGGATAATAAAATTGAGAAATTCATAGAATAATTGAATTGGTTCTGTTTTACAAATACGAACCTTTAACAGCACTATTTGTATCAACTTTGTAGTAAAATATTTTAATAATGAGAGCAATAGAATGTCTAAAGTATGGCGATGCAGAAAACTTGGTGCTAAGTACTGTTAAAAAACCAACACCAAAAGATAATGAAGTACTTATAAAAATATGTGCTACTTCTGTAACTGCAAGTGATGTTCTTATTCGTAGAATGAATGAACCTATGATTCCCAAATTTATACTTCAACTTATATTTGGTTTTGGTCGTCCTAGAAATCCTGTATTGGGAATGGTATCAGCTGGAATTGTAATGGCTAAAGGTAAAAATGTAACATTATTTGAAACAGGGGATGAGGTTTTTGGGTATGGATCAATGTCGCCTACCAAACGTCGTTTTGGTTCTTATGCCGAATATATTTGTTTGCCAGAAGATTGGAATCTGGCCCTAAAACCTGATAATCTTAGTTTTGAGGAAGCTGCAGCGCTACCTTATGGTGGTTTATTGGCTTCTCATCTATTAAAAAAGACGAGTATAAACAAAGACGACAAAGTTTTAATCTATGGAGCGTCCGGGAGTATAGGCACATTGGCGATACAATTGGCGAAGCATATGGGTGCTCATGTTACTAGTGTTTGTAGTGGTAGAAACTTCGATTTAGTAAAATCTTTAGGAAGTGATGAGGTGATTGACTACACCTTAGATAATGCCGAAACACAATTAGAAACCTATAAATATGTGATTGATGCTGTAGGGAATTCGAAATCATCGACACTTAAAGAAAAGAGCAAAAAAGCATTGACTTCGAATGGCCAATATATATCTATCGATCATGGGACGCCATTAACACCAAAAGAAGCTTTTTTTAATTTAAAAAGGTTAGCAGAACAAGAGAAAATTATTCCTGTTATTGATAGCATATATCCTTTAGAAGAAATGGCTGAAGCGCATAAATATGTGGAAATAGGACATAAAACAGGAAATGTGGTCATCACTGTTTAGCTGGGCTTTAGATGACCTATATGAATAAATGAATTGGTTAAAAAAACTTTCATCAATAGACCAGTAAATTTTATAAAAACTAATAATGCAAACAACATAGTATAAGATACAAATTGAGTTCGTCACAAATAAGAAGTAATTTATCACATAAAAACAATTGACTATCACAAAAAGTTTAATCAACTATTGATTTTTTTTATGTTTGCCTTAATTAAAAAATATAAAAATTAATATAAATTAAATTGTAACAAAAAGACCTTTGATTTGTCTTAACAATATAGATATTTAACAAAATTAAAAATCACAACAATATTGTCCCCCAACTTTTATCTGTTTTAATTTGTATCACTTTTAAGTTGCAGGTCAGATAAAATTTTCTGTATAAGAAGAAACAATTTTTACCTACGTAATGCGCTTAATGACAATTAAATACATGTAAAAATCTATCAATGATTAGCATCAATTAAAAAAAGTATAATACGGGTTTTTCAAACAACAAAGGAAAAGAAAAAATAAAACCACAACTACTACTTATTTTTAATTAATATGAACTGTTATTTAAAATTACACAAATGAAAAAACTAAAACGAATTTTAAAAATAGTCTTCGCACTCATAGCATTACTTGTACTTAGCTTACTTATTATACTTTGGGTTGATGCCTCAAGAACAAATTATTTAGATATCGATAAGAATGAACCAATATCTAATAATTCTTACCTTATAAAAAATGTAAATGTGGTACCAATGAACCAAGACACTGTTTTAGCTGATAAAATGGTGTACATAAAAGAAGGAATTATTGAAAAGATTGCAGATACCATTAAGGTCGATGGAATTCAAATTTTTGACGGGAAGAATAAATATCTAACTCCAGGACTTATCGACATGCATGTGCACGTGTGGGATAGGTATGAACTTGGACTATACCTATCCAATGGTGTAACCGCGGTTAGAAATCTTTGGGGTATGCCTATGCATTTAAGAATTAAAGAAGACGCAATAGCAGACAATATTTTTTCACCAACATTTTTTACAACAGGACCAAAATTAACAGGGTCAGAGTTTATTGGTGATGATAATTTGAATCTGATCAATCCTGGTGAAGCTAAAGAAAAGATCATTGAATATAAAGAAAGAGGTTTCGATTTCATTAAAACCTACTATGGATTGGATAAAGTGGTTTTTGACGCAATTATTGAACAAGCTAAAATTTCTGAAATGGATATTGTTGCGCATCCGTCTCAAAAAGTACCATTTTCATATCATTTAAACTCGCAAATCAAATCCATTGAACATGCCGAAGAAATTGTTCAGCAACCTTTGCAGTTTGATTTAGATCAAAGAAAGCTACAACCTATAATTGATTCAATTTCACATTCTCATCACACCAGCTATAGTCCTACAATTACGGTATTTAATAATATCTATCAAATGATGATGAATGATGATATTTTAAATTCAGAATCATTAGCATATATGAATCCACTCATTAAAATGGATGATAGCAAAAGACAGTTTGAGCGATGGTTTAATGCAAAACAAGAAGATATTACGACCGTTACGCGGATAAAAAAACAGCATGATTTTCATATGAATATTGTTAAAAAACTACATGAAGCTGGTGTGCCTATAATTTGTGGAACTGATGGTGGTATTGGAGTTACACTTCCAGGTTTTTCAATTCATAAAGAATTGGCCTTTTACAAAGAAGCGGGACTATCTAATTATGAAGTGTTGAAAACAGCTACCGTAAATGCATCCCGAACTCATAAAATTATGAATCAATTGGGAACTATTGAAGAGGGCAAAGTTGCTAATTTATTAGTAGTGGATGAAAATCCGCTGGATAACTTATCTTCACTTAAAAAACCCACCTATGTTTTTGTAAAGGGTCGAAAATTGAACAGAGAGACTTTGGATTCTTTTAATGAAAAGGCAAAAAATAGAAAGAACTTAATGGCTACTGCTATTAGATATTTGGAAAACCTAATCGTTGAAAAATAAGTTTTATGTAAAAATGTAAATGGAATCATAAAAATTAAAATAAGATATGATGTAAAGACTTACTTGCATCATAATTTTTAATTAATCATCAAACTTCATACTTAGTGCTACACAAGTGTTTAGAGGCATATTGCTTCTTTATGGATCTTTGTAGAGATAAAACGAGGTAATTAAATATTAGAAATTGAAACAATCAAAAAACAAACAATTATGAAATTAATTGAAAATAAAAAAGGGATTAGACTTGCTACAGGCATCGTTTCAGGAGTATTATTAGGCCTATTAACTTCAAACATAGCTTTGTGGTTTTCCATTGGAATTGCACTTGGTGCAGCGTTGGAATATTCAAAAAATTCTTGATGTATTTACCAAGAATACAAAATAGATCATCAATCAAAAAACGAACACTTTGAAATCAATTAAAATGAAAAATCTGATAATTTATCTTTCAGTATTACTAACAGTAATATTATTAAGTGCTTGTAAAACTAATAATTCAAATGCGAAAGAAAATGACTCTTCGACTTTAGAAACCCCATATCTTGGGCAAAAACTACCTGGTTTTAATCCAATTCCATTTGCTCCAGGTCTTGTATCTACAGATTTGTATGAAGTCAATAGTGCATTTACTCCAGATATGAAGGCGTTTTATTTTATTAGAAGAGGAGAAGAACATAAAAAGTCGGCTTTTTACGAATATAAATACAACGAAACCAACGGGAAATGGGAAAAATCAGAAATAGCATCTCCATGGATAGGAAGACCAGTAATTTCTCCAGACGGTGAAACCATGCATTTAGGTGATAGATATTTAAAAAGAACGGAAACTGGATGGTCGGAATTACAAAACCTTGAACCTCCCACGGTAAGTAATGATTCTATGTATATTATGCGTCTTTCATCATCTGCAAATAGCACGTTTTATTTTGACACCTATAAAGAAAATGATTCAATATTTCCAATTCGCTATTCACGTTTAATTAACGGTAAGCATGAAGAGCCAAAAGCATTGCCCAAAGCAATAAACACTGGAACTTTTTTAAGCCATCCCTTTATAGCTCCAGATGAATCGTATTTGTTATTTGATGCTCAAAGAGAAGATGGTTTTGGAGACTCTGATATTTATATCAGTTTTAAACAAAATGATGGTACTTGGGGTAATGCAATTAATTTGGGTGATAAAATAAATACCGATGCATGGGAAGCTTCAGCAAGCATAACGCCAGATGGCAAATACCTTTTCTTCAGTAGAAATGTTGGGTCGGATAAATACGAGAACGTAGATATCTTTTGGGTAGATGCAAAAATAGTTTTTGATCTCAAAACCAAATAATGATGCATAAAGATTTGTTCTAGTTTCAAAATACGAACTTTTAAACTTTACGCATTAACCAACTTTGCAATGAATAATAGTATTCATAAAAACAATAAACAATTACAATATCAAACAAAATAAAAATAATTAAAATGAAAACAATCAAAAAACAAATTTTATTAAAAATGGCTTGTGTAGCCTTTGCTTTAGTATCTAGTATAACAGGTGCGCAAAACACAAATACAGAAACAACAAACCAAAGAGAGGGATTCTTGTTTGAATTTACAGTAGGTGGAGGTATCATCAGTATAGAAGATAGTGAAGGTATTCAAACTTTCGATGAATCTCAAGGAACCTTTGTTTTTCCAGATATAAAACTGGGCTATATGTTAAATGAAAAATTGGCTATTACTGTCTCAATGCCTGGAAATATTTACAAATTTCAGGATAATGATAGGAATTTTGGAGGACTTATTCCATCTGTGCAATATTGGGTAAAGGATAAGTGGTGGATCCATGGAGGAATTGGTTTAGCAATGGATTCGCCTGCATTATATGATATTAAAGACGATGTAAATGACGATTGGAATTTTGGAACTGCTGTAATGATAAGTTCTGGTTACGAAATGTATAAAAAGAAAAACTTTGCACTAAATGTGCAGTCTAAATTAGTTTTAGGTCATGCTTCATTAGATGGAGATGCACAAAGAGATGCCTTAATTTTTAATGTAGGGTTAGGATTTAGCTGGTTTTAAAAATTTATCTATGGCCATATATTCTATTGTTACCAAACATATAAAGCAAATTATGAAAAATTTGACATTTGTAATTTTATATATTCTTCTTTCAGG
>TARA_R110002049_G_scaffold289818_1_pt1 | contig 12905 bp, 13 predicted proteins | sample TARA_R110002049 | Tara Oceans TARA_R110002049 (sample SAMEA4396941) | marine metagenome | biome: Polar Biome; feature: [SRF] surface water layer (ENVO:00010504); material: water (ENVO:00002006), including particulate matter (ENVO:01000060) such as... | depth 5 m | reverse complement strand
ATATCAAAATCATAAATTAAAAGCTCTCTGAAAATCAGCAAGCCCCACTTAGCGCCTTAGCGTCTTTGCGAGAAAAAAAAGTTTTCAGTCGCAGTATTCAGTAGGCAGTCTCAGTCGCTTTTAACACTAATCTATTTCACTCTTTGCGGCATAGCGTCTTTGCGAGAAAAATATTTTGTCTCCGTGAATTTTTGTGTAAACTCCGCGAAATAAACGCATGACTAAGATTAGTGAAAATTCGTGAAATTAGTGTCAAATATATCTGTATAAATACTAATTTTATAGTCGATGTTTCAGTTTGGAATTTGGAATTTTTTTTTTTTTGTAATTTTAAAAACTTTGTAACAAATTGCTAAACATATCAACTTATAAACAAATAAACCTTATTAACGAATAAACTTTTTTGAAAATGACAGCACACGAAATTGATTATCGCATCTACGGCGAAGAAATGCAATATGTAGAAATTGAACTCGACCCAGAAGAAGGCGTCGTAGCCGAAGCAGGAAGTTTTATGATGATGGACGATGGTATTAAAATGGAAACTATTTTTGGAGATGGCTCAAAAAATGATTCAAGCTTCTTGGGTAAAATTTTAGGCGCCGGAAAACGCATCCTTACGGGAGAAAGCTTATTTATGACTGCTTTTTATAACAACCTTTCAGGAAAAAGGAACGTATCATTTGCATCGCCTTATCCGGGAAAAATCATACCCATAGATTTAACACGTTTTGGAGGTAAGTTCATTTGCCAAAAAGATGCATTTCTTTGTGCAGCAAAAGGCGTTAGCGTAGGCATTGAGTTCTCAAAAAAATTAGGCCGTGGTCTTTTTGGTGGCGAAGGTTTCATCATGCAAAAACTTGAAGGTGATGGTATGGCGTTTGTGCATGCAGGAGGTACCATGGCTATGAAAGAATTAAAAGCAGGAGAAACTTTGAGGGTTGATACAGGTTGTATTGTAGGTTTCGATCAAACTATAGATTATGATATTGAATTTGTAGGTGGTATAAAAAACACCGTTTTTGGTGGTGAAGGTTTATTTTTTGCTAAACTGCAAGGTCCAGGAACCGTTTATATTCAATCATTGCCGTTTAGTAGGTTAGCAGGTCGCGTATTGGCCTCAGCACCTCGTGGCGGAGGAAAAGATAAAGGTGAAGGAAGTATTTTGGGAGGTTTAGGCGATTTATTGGATGGTGATAACAGATTTTAAATGTTAAATTTGCTTTAAAAAAAAGTTTGTAACTTTTTTTTTAGTAAATTTATGTTCTAATCAAAATAAAAGCTTATTCCAAATTCTACTATTAATATTATAAACCAAAACCTTAACAAAATGGCAAGAGCGATGTTGGAGTACACAAAAACAGTACTCAATAAAGTTAGCTTTGACGCTACATTGTTTTGCAAAGAAGTACAAAAAGCAATACAGCGCTTATTACCTTACGAGATTGAAGAGCTTAAAATATTTATTCATTCTCTTGTGCGGCAAAACCCAGAATTAAATCAATGTTTAATTTATTTAAAACCATAAAAAAAGCGGCTAGTTAGCCGCTTTTTTAGTACACTTATTTTTTGGGTAAAGGACTTATTATTTTTACATTTTGAAAGGCAATAGCGCCACGAATAATTCCAGAAATCACATCTTGCAGCGCTTCAATAATTTGCATTTTTAGCTCGCTTTTATGATATATAATACTAACCTCACGTGCAGGGGAAGGTTCATTGAAGTAATGTAGATTTTCAGCTTCTTTTTCTTTTATATCTAAAGTATGTAAGTAGGGTAGAAGTGTCATTCCTAAACCTTCGTTTGATAGTTTTATCAAGGTTTCAATACTGCCACTTTCTAATTGAAATTTATCATCTGCATGATTTTTAAAAACTTTGCATAAATTAATGACACCATCTCTAAAACAATGCCCATCTTCAAGGAGTAACATGTCGTCAATATCTAAATCAGAAACATCAATTTTTTTGCTAGTATGAAGTCTATGCCCTTTTGGAATATAACTCACAAAAGGTTCAAAATAAAGCACACGCTCTTTTATATTATCATCTTCTAATGGAGTAGCAGCAATGGCAGCGTCTAAATGACCATCTTTAATTCTTAAAATAATTTCTTCAGTAGTTAACTCCTCAATTTTTAGTTTAACTTTTGGATGCTTTTTTATGAAACTTTTTAAAAACATAGGTAAAAGCGTTGGCATTATGGTAGGGATAATTCCTAATTTAAACTCACCTCCTACAAACCCTTTTTGTTGGTCAACAATGTCTTGTATTCTATACGATTCATTGACAATATTTCTAGCTTGAGTTACAATTTTTCTACCTATATCGGTCAGCTCAATAGGTTTTTTGCTTCTATCAAATATCTGAACATCTAATTGATCTTCCAGTTTTTGAATTTGCATACTTAATGTTGGTTGAGTAACAAAACATTTTTCAGCAGCTTTAGTGAAATTTTGATTTTCTGCAACTGCTAAAACGTAATATAATTGTGTAATAGTCATTAATTATCAGTTTGAACCATAAAAATATGAAAACTATCAATGAAATTTATATTAGCTGCTGTTAATTATAAATTAAATTTGTAGTAGTTAAGTTAATTGATTGAAGTTTGATTGAATAATCGGTTTGTTTTAAGACTGGTTGGCGAAAAAGTGGACTAACTTATCCCTTGAGGGAACTTTAGCGGTGTCTTAAATAAACAATAAAATTATTAACTAAAATCGGATAATACTATTTGGTATATAGAAGAAGGCAGCTAACTGTTAACTTAATACTGCAAACTGAAGAACTTTTATAGCAAACCTCTAGATTTGATTTCAAGATATTTGTTAATAGTATCGATAGTCAGATTTTCAGGAGTGGTAAGAATAGAATAGATTCCATATTTTTTAAGTTCGTTAACGATGAGACGTTTTTCAAACGCAAATTTTTCCGCAATTACTTTGTCATAAACTTGTTGTACGGTTTGTGCTTTTTCTGAAATTAAACTATTGAGCTCAGTATTTTTAAAGAAAATAACGACCAATAAATGACTTTTGGCAATGGCTTTTAAATAGGGTAATTGCCTGTTTAAACCATCTAAAGTTTCAAAATTTGTGTACATTAAAATAAGGCTTCGGTGGGTAATATGCCTTTTTATATTGGCGTAAAGCCTGCTAAAATCGCTTTCAAAAAAATCAGTTTTCACATTGTACAGCGATTCTAATATAAGTTGCATTTGAGAACTTCTGCGTTGTGCAACAATCACATTTTCAATACGCTTAGAAAACGATAACATACCCGCTTTATCGTGCTTTTTTAATACAATATTGCTAATTACGAGTGTGGCATTAATGGCATAGTCAAGAAGGCTTAAACCATTAAAAGGCATCTTCATAATTCGGCCTTTATCGATAATGGAATATACGGGTTGCGACTTTTCATCTTGAAACTGATTTACCATGAGCTGATTTTTCTTCGCCGTAGCTTTCCAGTTTATAGTACGTAAATCATCACCTAAAACATAATCTTTAATTTGCTCGAACTCCATAGTATGTCCAAGTCTACGGACTTTTTTGAGACCGTATTCCAAGGCATTTTGATTGATATTTAAAAGTTCAAACTTTTTTAATTGTTTAAAACTCGGGTACGTGGGCACCATGGCACCTTGGTTAAAAGTAAAGCGTTTTGAAACTAAATTAATTATGGATGATGCATAAACATTTAAGCTTCCAAAGTAGTATTCGCCTCGTTCCGTAGGTTTTAAATGATAGGTTACAGATTTCGATTTTCTAGGTGTGATGATGTCTCTAATTTTAAAATCCCTGACTTGAAACTGTTCAGGAATTTCATCAATAATTTCAAGATAAATGGAGATAGGGTAGTTGTTATTAATTTTTAATTCAACTGTATTTTTATCACCATTTGAAAATTTATCTGGTAAAACCCGTGTTGCTTCCAATTTATTTTTACCACTAAAAACAATAAGAAAATCCAAAACAAATAAAAGAATAAGAACAAAAATGGCGAGTTGCGCAACGTTAAATAATACAGGAATGAAATAGCTTAAAACAAACAACACCACAATGCCAATACCTGTGTAAAAAAAACGGGGTTGTATGTAGAAGGGTTTAAAGAGTTTCATCACTAATGTTGATTCGTTTTTTGTTTAGTTGTTGATTTGTGACTGAATACTGCAACTGTGACTGCGACTATATACTGTGACTGCGACTATATACTGCGACTGCAAACTGCAAACTAGCTAGCGTGGTATCTCAACCGTTTCAATAATTTGTTTTATAATTTGTTTACTGGTAACACCTTCCATTTCGTGTTCTGGGGTTACAATAACTCTGTGATGTAGTACAGGAATAGCAGCACGTTTTATATCTTCTGGGGTTACAAAATCGCGTCCGCTCATAGCCGCAAAAGCTTTGCTGGCTTTTAATATGGCAATGGAGGCCCTGGGGGAAGCACCTAAATACAAAAATTGATTACTACGGGTAGCCACAATTAATTCTGCAATGTATTTTAGTAAATGCTCTTCTATTAAAATTTGAGTGACTAAATTTTGATAATCTGAGATTTGTTTAGCAGTCAAAAACGATAAAACTTCACCTGTTTTAGACTTTTCCTTTAGCTGATGCTCTCTTGATAAAATTTCAATCTCTTCATCCAAATTTGGGTAACCAACATCTATTTTAAACAAAAAACGGTCTAGTTGTGCTTCTGGTAAACGATATGTTCCTTCCTGTTCTATAGGGTTTTGAGTGGCTAAAACCATAAAAGGAGCATCTAAAAAGAACTGATTCCCATCAATGGTTATCTGTTGCTCTTCCATCACTTCAAACAAAGCGGCTTGTGTTTTCGCTGGCGCTCTGTTTATCTCATCGATAAGAATCATATTTGAAAAAATAGGGCCTTTTTTAAACTCGAATTCTGAGTCTTTCAAGTTGAATATTGAAGTTCCTAAAATATCACTTGGCATTAAATCTGGCGTGAATTGAATTCTACTAAAGTCTACGCTTAACGATTTTGCTAATAGTTTTGCAGTAATGGTTTTTGCAACACCTGGAACGCCTTCAATTAATGAGTGCCCTTTTGCTAGTAGCGATGCAATAAGCATATCTACCATATCTTTTTGGCCAACAATAACTTTACCAATTTCATCTTTTATTTTTTGAACACTTTGTTGAAGTTCAGATAAATCCAATCGGTTTTGAAATTTTAAGTTATCAGAATCTTTTAAAGCACTATCGTCAATTGATGATACAACGTTTTCAGGTTTTGGTGTAAATTTTTGATGGTCGTCTTGTAGGTCTTTATTTTCCTCCATAATTATTTTGAATAAAATGCTTCTATGTGTCTGTTTAATTTGATTAAGTTTTCTTCAAAAAACTCATTTTTAGAACGTAACCAATTAATAAAATCAATAAGTTTCTTTACCTCGTCTTTTTTCTTTCCAGTTTTCGAAGCTAATTTTTGAATAAACCCATCATTTAAGGCTGATGTGTCTAAATTATAATCGGTTCTTATTTTTTCTAAAAAGTACGTTATTTTTTTATCTATTACGTTTTTATGATCTTGAGTTTCAAAATATAAATTGGAAATTGTTTTAACAAAAGCAACGGTTGTATTTTGTAAAGGCTTAATGATTTTTATAATGCGTTGCCTGCGTTTAGCATTAAAAATGATAAACAAGATACCGAAAATAATAGCGGTATACCAAGCCCATTTAAATGAGAGTTGCTCGAGAAACCAGCTTAAGTTTGATTCTTTTTCCACATTATCATCATAACCAGTTTGTATTTTGGTATAGGAATCAAAATAGACGTCATTTTCTGGTAAGTAGGATATAATACCTTCCGCATATTTGTATCTATCCTCTTTTAAGAGATTATAATTGGTAAAGGCTTTTGGCTCTAAGTGTAAATATATTTTCCCTTCTCCAAAAGGAACTTCAATAAAATTGACATGCTTATAATCGATTTTAGAATAGCCTAAAACCGTATAATTTATAGAGTCGAAACTTGCAAAATAGTTGTCGCCTTCATTTCTATCAATAGCGATATCTTCAATATCTAAATATTTTAAAGATTGATAGGACGTACTATCTTTTTCATTAATAATATAATCGATATCAATATTTAAGGTATCATGAATTTTTTGAGAGAAGTAATAATCTGATATAAATAACGTATTTCCTGCATCAACAAAATTTAATAATTCATCAACAGAATCATCTTCCAAATAATCAGAATTTCCAATAATTATAAAACTTCCTTCAGCTACATGGTGGCCATAACCATCTTCAGAATTTGCTCTTAAATAACTAGCGGGTTGATGGTAAACAGTTCTTACTTTATGGTTTTTAAAAAGTTTTGGTAACTCTTTATAAAAAATACCAACGCCGTAGGGTTTGTTGCTTTTTTCGTTAAAAGATTCTTCCCAATCTACCGTTTTTGTTGTTTTTACACCAACAGCGATGGCCGCAGTAACAATTAGTGCCAAAATAACAAAAAGTATGGGTAATATCTTCTTCATTATTTTATCAGATTTAAAAGGGTCTCAAAATTACTCTTTGCTTTGTTGTATTGCTCAAAATTTAAAGAAAACCCACCATACCAAATGTAGTTGTATAAATAGGATGTATAAGCAAATTTACTACTAAAGGATTTTGAACTAAGTTCGTTTAAATATTCTGTATTGGTTTTATCGTCTTCAAATTTTATATGGTTTTTTAGGCTCAAGGTTTTCAGTACCAACAAATAATAATAACGGATTGCCAATCGGTAGTCATTACTATTTTCAGCATTTTTAATGAGCATATTTATATCAGCGTTTTCAATATTTTCTGCTGTTATTTCATCATAATTATTAATTTTTTTGTTTTTATTTGAAGTGAATAATCCAGCGCCACCTTCATTAAACAAAATATAAACTAAGTATAAAACGGCGATAGCTAATGCGCCATAAAACAACCAACTTAATGGCCCTAAATTGATACTTAAACTATCAGAATTATTTTTTTCTTTTAAATTAGGTTTACCATTTTTATAATCTTCATAATTACCAGAACCGCTTTGCGTTTCGGTAACTATTTCCTTGCGTTCATAATTGTATTTTCTTCCAGAATACTGATCTTTAAAATCGTTATCAAATTGTCTTGTCTGCTCTGGTTGTTGTGAAATTGTTGCGCCAGAAATGGTTTGATAATTTGTAATTACCAAAAGCAGAAGGATTATTATGTGTAATCTATTGAATTTCAAATGGCAGAAGGGCTTAGAGTAGGATTTTGTGTAATTTCTTTTTGTACCTTAAAAGGATATATTAAGTAGTAATAACTGATAATACCCAGTGTGATTAAAATAATACCAACCGATAGCCAATACGGCATAATGTTGGAATATCGTGTTACAAAACCTTCTAAAAAACCAGCAGAAAAAGTAAACGGAAACGTGCTGATTAAAATTTTTATTCCTGTTTTTGCGCCGTGTTTAAAGGATGTATATCGTGAATGTGTAGCAGGAAATAGAATACTGGCACCAAGAATTAAACCTGCTGCCGCTTCAATAACAATGGCAAATATTTCCATGGAACCATGAATCCATATACCGCGAACACTTTCCCAAAACACGCCTTTTTCATAAAAGAAATATTGAAAAGAACCCAGCATAATACAGTTTTTAAACATAATCCAGAGTGTGCCAATACCACCAAAAATGCCCAAAACAAATGCAATAATACCAATGCGTAAATTATTAATGGTAATACCTATAAAACTGCCCCAATTACTTCCGCTTTTATAAACGGCAACGGGGTCGCCAGCTTCAATATTTTCCAGTGACATATTCACATAAGCATCACCCAAAACGGATCGTACAAATTCGCCATCATTTGCGGCGGAAATAACGCCTATAAACGTAAATGCAAAAAATACAATAAAGGCGATATAAATAAACTTGCGGTATTGATAGCAAATTAAAGGCACTTCAGTTTTCCAAAAACCAACTATTCTATTGGTGTCCTCTCGTTTTGTTTTATAAATTTTTTGAAAGCCTTTAGCAGCTAACTGATTAAGATATACAATAACTTTACTTTTAGGATAGTAGGTTTGTGCGTAAGCTAAATCGTTAATTAAATGAATGTATTGGGACGCCAATTCATCGGGATCTTTTAAATCGTTGTTAAAAATGGCTTTCTCAAAACTTAACCATTTTTCCTTATTTTGTTTGATGAATGAAACTTCCCTCATAGAACTCGTTTAAACATTTTCAATTTGCTAAAAAATTATCCTTTTGCACCCAATTTTTGTCTTTTTTTCGTTCCGTAACGATGCTATGGAACTCTAAAAAGCCTTCAAATGGTCACGAAAATGATTAATTTTCGCTTAAATCCAAAAAGATTAAATGAGTTCTTATATTTGATAAATTAAAATATAAAATGTCAGAGTTACAAATTAACACGACGCAAAATGTCAAAATAATGTTTACTGCCGCTGGAGCAGGAGAGCGATTATTAGCATTTATTATTGATATGGCTATTAAAATAGGGTATTTAATGGTTTTAAGTTGGACATTTGGTGTATTTGAAAACATGGACGAATGGTCTCAAATAGGTATTAATACCGTGTTAAGTTTTCCGGTGATGTTTTATACGTTGACATTGGAGTCTTTTTTAGAAGGACAAACCATCGGAAAAAAAGCACTAAACATTAGAGTGGTTAAAATTGATGGCTATCAGGCGTCTTTATCCGATTATGTTGTGCGTTGGTTTTTTAGGATTGTAGATATTTACATTTTCGGTTTGGGTTTTTTTGTCATTCTATTTAATAAAAAGCAGCAACGGTTAGGGGATATGGCTGCAGGAACCGCTGTTATTGCATTAAAAGATAAAGTAACCATTAATCATACTATTTTAGAAAATTTAAAAGAAGATTATAAACCCACATACCCTAATGTTATTAAGTTATCAGATAACGATGCACGAATTATAAAAGAAACGTTTACAACAGCAAAAGCTTCAAAAGATTATCAAACTTTAATAAAATTAAGAAAAAAACTTATTGAAGTAACAGGTATTAAAGAAGTAAAACAGAAAAGTGATATCGAATTTATTAATGTCATTATGAAAGATTATAATTATTATACTCAAAGCATGTAAGCAGATCGCCAAATTTTTCAATTGAAATGAAGAAAAATTTGTGCAGACTGCTTATCCCGAGCAGGGTCTCGGGATCTCTTAAAAAGAAACTGAATGTATAATGAGAACCAATTTTATATTACCGAAAAAGTGATTGAATCGCTTATCCCGAGCCTACCTCGGGATCTTTTTTAAAGAATTGAATAACTCTAGGAATCTATTCCGAATATTAGCAGTTAAATTTAAAATGGCCTTACCATACTATTTTATTCGAATGAAAAAGCTTATTCTTAGTTAGAAGTTAGAAGTTAGAAGTTAGAAGTTAGAAGTTAGAAGTGATTTTTATGTTTCTAAAAACCAACAACTACTCAATAATCTCAACTTTTTTAATATAAATATTTTTAAGCGGCCAATCAACTTCATCGGTATCAACAGCAGCAATTTCATCAACCACATCCATACCATCAATCACTTTTCCAAAAATGGTATAATCGCCATCTAAAAAGTGCGCGCCACCTTTTTGCGTCACAATAAAAAACTCATAAGGAGACGCTAATTTATAAGGGTTATCAATTTCACCACTAGGCATAGATATAACACCTCTATCATGTTTAAAACCATGTTTGGTATCGGTTGGCAACAAATATTTTCCAATTCTGCTGCGTTTTCTAGCTGTTTTTCTATCATCGCTATTTCCCCCTTGTATAATAAAGTTGTCAATAACCCTGTAAAACTGTGTGTTGTTAAAATACTTTTGTTTGGTCAAAAATATAAAGTTAGAGCGGTGATACTTTGTTTCGTTGAATAACAAAATATCAATCGTTCCAAAATCTGTGGTAATTCGTACTTTGTTCTCTTTATGTTTTTTGTCATAATCCTGAAAAAAGAACATAGCACTTTTAGAATCTAGTTTTTTGAATGTTTCCTCTTTTTCAGGTGTCTCTTTATCTTTTTTACTTGTTTTTGTAACCTCAGGTTCGGTCTTTTTTTTATCCTTAGATTGTTTATCTTCACAATTCAGAAATAAAAAAGGAATACATAAAAGCAATACAATACGCATGTAAATGAATTTTGATGAATTTTTAAAATCGTTATCAAAAATAAAAAATATACAGCTACCAGCCGAAGACTCTCAGTTTAAAATGGCACCACCGTTTCGAAAAGAATTGTTGCAAAGTCGTAAAAACGATATTAAAGAGGCTAAACAAGCAGGTGTTTTAGCCTTGTTTTACCCTAATATTAACCACGAAACAACGTTGGTCCTTATTTTAAGAAAAACCTACAAAGGCGTGCATTCAGCGCAAGTTGGCTTTCCTGGCGGTAAGTTAGAAACTGGTGATGCGTCATTAAAAGAAGCCGCTATACGAGAAACTTTTGAAGAAGTTGGTGTGCCCATAAATACTATTGAAATTATTAAAACATTATCGTATGTTTACATTCCACCAAGTCATTTTTATGTGCAACCATTTTTAGGGGTAACCAAAAAAACACCACAATTTATTAAGCAAGATGATGAGGTTGAGGCTATTATTGAAGTACCACTAAACCATCTTTTAGATGAAAAAATAGTTAGAAAGAAAATAGTGAGTACATCTTACAGTATTGATGTTGAGGTGCCTGCGTTTAAATTAAGCGGACATATAGTATGGGGGGCAACGGCTATGATGCTAAGTGAAATTAAAGACCTGTTAAAACAACTTAGGTAGAATGATAGTTTTATTACATTTGCATACTCAATATGAATGAGTTTAATAAGAGTTTAGCAAACTATTTTTGTTTTTAGCAAGGCGAAATTTTCAAGTATAGTATTATTACAGTTGAAAATTTCAACGTAGTTAAAAAAGAAAATAGGAAGCTAAAAATTTTGAAATTTATTTATATTGAGTATTTTAACTAACCAATTTTGACGCGTGATTTATGGGATTATTTAAGAAAAATCCATTCGGGCATATACTTTTTGTAAAAAAATGGCTCATAAGAATCTTTGGGTTACTTACCCATAGGCGTTTCCGTGGGTTTAACGAATTACAAATTGAAGGTTCCGAGATTATCAAAAACCTGCCAGATACCAACGTGCTATTCATTTCAAATCATCAAACCTATTTTGCCGATGTCGTATCGATGTTCCACGTATTTAACGCTAGTTTAAGCGGACGTGATGATTCTATAAAAAATATAGGTTACATCTGGAATCCAAAGCTAAACATCTATTATGTGGCGGCTAAAGAAACCATGAGAGCAGGTTTATTGCCAAAAATATTGGCTTACATGGGTTCTATAAGTATAGAGCGTACCTGGAGAGCCGAAGGGCAAGATGTGAACCGTCAGGTAAAAATGAGCGATATTTCCAGTATAGGAAAAGCTTTAGATGATGGTTGGGTCATCACCTTTCCGCAAGGCACCACCACACCGTTTAAACCTATTAGAAAAGGAACTGCTCATATCATTAAACGCTACAAACCTATTGTTGTGCCTATTGTTATTGATGGTTTCAGACGTTCTTTTGATAAAAAAGGCTTGCGTATTAAAAAGAAAAATATCTTACAATCTTTTGAAATAAAAGAACCTTTAGATATTGATTACGATAATGAAACCAATGAAGAAATTGTAAAAAGAATTGAATACGCCATCGAGCAACACCCTTCTTTTTTAAAAGTAATTCCTCAAAAAGAATTGGAAGCCCTTGAAGAATTGAACAAATTAAGGAAGTGGCGAAAAACGTCAACGTGAAGCAATATTTTTTCTGGGCGTTACCCAAAAGGGTCGGGCTTTACACTACAATCTTTCTTGTGCTGAACTTGTTTCAGTATCAAATCAAAGTTTTCTAAATATTAAGAACAGTCTGTAAAACTATATGATAGATCCGCACAAAAAAGGATTTCCATTACAATCCCTAACGCGAAATGATTTCTAACTAATAAGAATTAGTACTAAAGGAGGAACAAAATTCCTATTATATTAAAAATAATTGAGGGATAATGTGTATTTTTATTCCATATATAAAGAGTTGTAAGCAATTAAACGAAAAAATCTTGAGAAATAGAATATTACTGACAATTATAACAGTTTTGACTTTCTATTCTTGCGGAATTTTTAAAACGCATCATAAGGATAAACTAATTGATTTTGAAAACAACTCAATCAATAATCAATCACTAAAGTTAAATGGATATTATTATACTGAATTTGAATTTGGAGAAAATTCACCACCTTTTATTGACGATTACATAAGAAAAACAGGAATAAAAAAAATAAAATATTTATCGGTATTTTTTATTTACGAAGATGGTTTTATAATTAAAGTTGGAGGAATTAACGGACTTTCACATTTTTATTGTGCAGAAAAAAACACTTATGAAAACACATATGAGAGCGCACACAAAACAATTGAATTAATGCTAAAATCCCAAAATTCATCTGAAAAAAGAACTAAACGTATTTGTGGATTTAGTCCTAAAGATATTGGTGATAAAGGTTTAGCCGAAATTGAAAATAATAATATTAAAATTCAATTCTATAGCATTGAGATGCAAAATCCAACAAAAGATTCTTTCAATTCAGCGTATTTATATGAATTAAACGGAACTATAAAATCGGACTCAAGTTTTGTAATAAAAAGTGAAATGGAATTCAGGACTAACAAAAAAACAACTGAAAATAAAATATTCAAATTTAGACAAACTGACCAGAAACCGAATATTGAAAATTATTTTAAAAAGAATATTAATCGATTTAACTAACTGCTTACAATAACTAAGCATTCGTGTGGTCGGTACGACCCA
>TARA_R110002049_G_scaffold25194_8_pt1 | contig 12907 bp, 9 predicted proteins | sample TARA_R110002049 | Tara Oceans TARA_R110002049 (sample SAMEA4396941) | marine metagenome | biome: Polar Biome; feature: [SRF] surface water layer (ENVO:00010504); material: water (ENVO:00002006), including particulate matter (ENVO:01000060) such as... | depth 5 m | reverse complement strand
AAAGATTGTCTAATTAAGTAATAATTAGAGTTTAAAAAAGAATCGTCTTTTAAAACAGTTTCATAAAATTCCTTTCCCCAAGCTTCTTCATCTTCAGATTGAATAGCACCTCTATAATATTGTCCTTTTTTTAAAACCCAACCATTATCTAAGCTTGCTAAATATTGTCCAATTTGATATTGTTTTAATCTGCTAAAATTATGTGTAGCATCTAAAAAATCTGTTGTTTTTAAACTAGCTAATATTTCACCAAAAAATAAATGATTACTCTTTCTTAAATCTAATGCAGATTGTTTAAAAGATGCATGTTGAATTCCCCCACCTATAGAATCTGGGCAAGGGTCTTTAGAATCTCTAACAGAACCATCTTTACAGAACCATTTAATTCTGTAATATGGACCTCTGATATCATTTTTGTAAGAATCTATTAATTGTTTTATATCGTTATTACTTTTTTTCTGTGAAGTAGCTTTTAAGCTAAAAAGCAATACAATTGTAAAGGTAAGTAGTAGTTTTTTTTTCATTTTCTTTTCTTTGGTAATACAAATCTAATTTTTTAAAAGTCAGTAATGAACTTTAGAACTTATTAAGACTAATAAAAAAACGAAATGAGTTAAAAAAAGTTTAGTTTTTAAGAAAATTGAAGAAAAAAGAGAATCGAATAACTGTTTTTATTGTTTTAAGAAGGTGTAAGTCTGTTTATTTTGCTGAATATAAACCTCTTTACAACTTGTAGGGTGAATAAAATTATACGTTTCTAAATGATTAAAATTAGTTTTTTCTGCATAAAACAAACCTTCAAAATCTTTAATTCCATCAGAATTATATCTAGATATTTTGTAAGCACCTAAATCAATTTTGTCTTCAATTTTAAACCAAGCACCACTTCCAATTCCTCCTAACCAAGTTCCGTTTTCTAATTTAAAAACCTTTAAATTAGGTTTTTCTGTTCCTATTAAATTGGGTTCTCCTTCAAACTTGTTTAAAAAAGAAGATTTATATTCTTTAACAATAGATCTATTTTTATAGTATGTAATTTCTTGATTATAAACATTAAAGATTTTATTGTCTGTATTTGCTTTTATTACGTTTCCAATAGGACTTGGTGTTAATAAATTAGATTTTTTTAATTGTTTACCAATTTTTTTATTCTCTGAAGAAGCAATAATTGTATCTGTTACAAATCTTGCACAATTTGTTCCGTTTTTAATAAAAGCACCATAAGGTATTTCTTTTTCGTCTATTAATTCTTGAATAAATTTTTGCGCTTTTTTAAAATTTATTTCATTGTGAATGCTAGCTACTAATCTACCATCTCCATGTGTTTTCTCAGGATGATTTTCTATCCAAAGTAAAATTTCTTCAACGTTTAAAATTTCATTATTCTTAAAATTTGCCTTAATTGTAACTTCTAATTCTGGGTCTGTTTCTTTACATCGAACTCTACCATTTCCGTAACTTGTAATGTATCTTCCAAAATCGAAATAATTTATTTCTGAATTGTTTTTTTGAAGTAATAACAACGCAGCATGACCAGCTTGTACAGCATGCTCGCCACCAATACCAATTTTAGGCCAAAAATTACTTAAAGTTTCCCAGTAAGCAGGCCTTACAATCGTATCTGGATACGAAAGTATAATGATGATTCCATCAGAAATTTGCATTTTATGAATTATTAAAGATAGCTTTTAGTAAAATCTGAAATGTTTTAAAAGCGAAGAAAATTGTAAAAATTATTAGTATTGCTGCAACTGTAATAATAATGTAAGATAAAAACTCTTGCGGTGTGTTATTAAACTTTTTTAAAGCTTTAAAACCCATTGTAAGCGTAATTGGCGATGCTATAAAAAGGAAAATTAAAATACCCAAGTATTTTAAACCTTTACCTAATAAGTTAACGTTTGTACTCATTTTTTATAATTTTTTATAGAATTTCTAACATTACCATACTTTTCTAATAATGTAGCAGCTTCAGTTTGGTCGATATTTAATTCTTTAGCTAACATTTTTTGACCTCTTTCTACTAACTTGTTGTTAGATAGTTGCATATCTACCATTTTGTTACCTTTAATTTTTCCTAATTGAATCATTGTAGCTGTAGAAATCATATTTAGAACTAATTTTTGTGCGGTTCCAGCTTTCATTCTCGAGCTTCCAGTAACAAACTCTGAGCCAACAACAACTTCTATAGGGTACATAGAAACTTTAGCCAAAGGACTATTATTATTACAAGCAATACAACCAGTAATAATATTATTCTCGTTACATTTTTCTAAAGCAGAAATTACATAAGGCGTTGTGCCAGATGCAGCAATACCAATTACAACATCTTTTTCTGTTATTTGGTGTTCTTTTAAGTCTAACCAACCTTGCGTTTTAGAATCTTCTGCAAATTCTACAGCTTTTCTAATAGCAATATCTCCACCAGCAATAATACCAACTACAAGTTCATGTGGTACACCAAAAGTTGGCGGACATTCTGAAGCATCTACAACACCTAATCTACCAGAAGTTCCTGCTCCAATGTAAAATAATCTTCCTCCTTCTTTTAATTTTTTAACAATATTAGTTGTTAGAATTTCTATTTGAGGTAAAGATTTTTCTACAGCAATTGGTACTGTTTTATCTTCATTATTAATGTTGCTTAATAATTCTTTAACACTCATCTTTTCTAGATGGTTGTATTTAGAATCTTGTTCTGTAGTTTTTATAAAAGTCATCATTCAAAAATACAGTTTTTTTGTATTCTTGAATGATGATTTAAACTGAAGTTTTAGTTTTTTTCTACCAAATTAACACTAAAAGTGTCTATTTCTGAAATATGAAAATAACCTAAAGGAAAATTAGCTTCGTTTGTAGTGTTTATCATATTTCCTAATAAAGAAGAAGGAACTGATTGAAAAGGACCACCACCATTTACACCACTTTGATCTAATAATATTCTAAAATAGGTGTAATAGTCTTTAGAGATTCCAGCCATTTTTATATTTACAGTTGTAGGTAATTCGATATCATCTTCATCATAAAAAAAAGAAAAATTATAATCTGTACCATTAAAAAAACGATCTTCTATGGTTAAAAATCTATTGTTAGTAAAATCGAATAAATAATAATTTTCTTCATTTATATTATCGGTAAAGTCAACTTTTATCTCTGTTTCTTTTCCACTGAAAAGTGTCTTATCACCTTGTTCTACGCTGTTAAAAACTGTAGATTTAATTTTTGTAGCTTTCCCTTTATAGGTTTGGTTATTATATGCTACAGTTAATTCATATGTAATATTATCTTCTGGTACAAATGAAGTTGCAGGTGTGTAATTACCATCTGCATTTGTGTCTAAAAAAGGGATTACAGAATTGTTAGATAAATTTGTTAAAAATACGTTCGCGTTTGTTACAGTTGGTATGTTTTCTTCAAAATAATCTGCAGATAATTTTAATTTTACAACTGTATTAGCAACAACAGGGCTTTCATCAAATAGAACTTCAAAAGAGGCATCTATTATTAATTTAGGCTCTATAGTTGGTAAATCTATATCTACTACTTTTTCACAATTAGAAAAAAGTAATACTATTAAAACAGGAAGTATGTATATTTTTTTCATTGCTTTAAAATTTAAAATTATAGGTTACAGATGGTACAAGACCAAAAATTGATGTCTGAATTGCTTCGTTTCTAAAGGTTTCTTGGTTTTGTTTAAAAGCTAAAGAAGCAGCGTTTTGTCTTCCGTATAAATTATAAATTCCGAAAACCCATTCTCCTTGCCACTTTCTGTTTTTATTTTTTTCTGGTGTTAAAGTTGCAGAAATATCTAATCTATGATATGCAGGAAGTCTGTCTGCATTTCTTCTATTATCATCATAAATTGGTACATTTAAACCTTGTACTTCATATTGGCCAACTGGGTAATTTGTTGGTTGTCCTGTTTGAAAAACAAAGTTACTATTGAATTTCCATTTCTCGTTTAACTTATAACTAGCGTTAATAGAAAAATCGTGCGTTTTATCATAAGGTGTGCTGTACCATTGGCTATTATTAATTCCTGGTTCGTTTGCATTTCTACCTTCTGTTAATTGTTCAGATCTAGAAAGTGTGTAAGAAATCCATCCTTGAAAATTTCCTTCGTTCTTCTTAAATAGTACTTCTAAACCATAAGCTCTGGCTTTACCATTTAAAATTACGGTTTCAATTTCATTATTAGCAATTAAGTTTGCTCCATTTATATAATCTATTCTATTCTGAATATCTTTGTAAAAAGCTTCTGTTTCTAAAGTGTATTTTCCGTCTTTAAAAGATTTAAAATAACCTACAGCATATTGATCTAAAAGTTGAGGTTTTACATATTTACCACTAGGCGTCCAAACATCTAATGGAGTAGGAGAGGCAGTATTAGAAAGTAAATGTAAATATTGTGCCATTCTATTGTAACTTGCCTTTACAGAAGTGTTATTGTCTATAATATAAGACATAGAAACTCTTGGTTCAAAATTATTAAAACTTGCAATAGCATCGCTTCTTTTATAGTTTTCTGTACCTGTTGCTTCTGCAGATTCGTATTTTTTAAATTCGGTATTGTAAATTACAGCTTCATCATTTGCATAGGTGTTTAGTTCATCTTGTCCTAATCTTGTAAAATTGCTAAAACGAACTCCATATTGTAGCCTAAAATTATCGCTAATTTTATGTTCTGCGTCTATATAAGCAGCAAATTCATTTGCATATTTATCTATAAGTTTTTCAGCTACAATACCAGAATCTTCTCTATTAGGAATAATTTCTCCTGGATTAAATTTTATATAAATATTGTTAACACCATAACTTAATTTTACTTTTTCGCTTACATAATGATTGAAATCATACTTCAAATTGAAATTAGTTATACCAGAATCCCATTCGAAACCAACAAAGTCTAAAGTTAATCCGTAGAAATAATCTGAATAAATTAAAGATAAATTAGAGAAAAGTTTATCTGTAAAAAGATGATTCCAGCGTAAATTAACAACAGTGTTTCCATAAGTATTTACAAAATTATCGCTAATTCCAAAAACATCTTTACCAAAATAAGTAGATAAGAAAACGTTATTTCTATCGTTAAAACGGTAGTTAATTTTACTATTTAAATCGTAAAAATATGCTTTGTTATCATTATCAAAAAGAGGTAAAAATAAATGAGCATAAGAAGATCTTCCGCCAATTAAAAAAGAACTTTTTTCTTTTTCTAAAGGCCCTTCAATTAATAATCTAGAGGAAACTAAACCAATACCGCCAGTAATACTAAAATCTTTACTGTTTCCTTCTTTTTGATAAATATCTAGTACAGAAGATAAACGGCCACCGTATTTTGCAGGAATTCCTCCTTTATATAATTTTACGTCTTTAATTACATCTGGATTAAAAACTGAGAAAAAACCAAATAAATGAGAAGAATTAAAAACAATAGCCTCGTCTAATAATATTAAGTTTTGATCTGCAGCGCCACCTCTTACATTAAAACCAGAAGCGCCTTCACCAGCACTTGTAACTCCTGGTAAAAGAATTAAAGATTTTATAATATCTGCTTCTCCAAGCACTACAGGAATCTGTTTTATTGTAGAAGATGTTAATCTATTAACGCTCATTTGTGGCGTTTTTAAATTAAGTTTTTCAATATTACTTTCTATAACAATTTCATTTAAACTCTCAGATTCCTCTTTTAATTTAAAGTTTTTAGATGTTTTTTCTAAAAGTTCTATATTTTCTACAAGTGTGGTGTAGCCTAAATAGCTTATTTGAAATTTGTAAGTTCCTTTTGGAATTGTAATTGAGTAAAAACCATATTCATTTGTGGTTGTTCCAGAGTTCAATTCAGGAAAATAGATAGAAACGCCAATTAAGGTTTCATTATTAGAATCATCGTAAACTGTACCACTAAGTGTAATTTTTTCTTGTCCAAGCACCGATAAACTTATCAAAAAAAAGAGAAAAAATAATTTTTTAAAGTGTAGCATTTTATTTTTATTGTTTAATTATTGCTAGAATAACTAAAACAAAAGTACAATTCTAAAACGATATTAAAATACAATTTTTTACTAATTTAAAAAGCTAGTATTTACATACTAGCTTTAGTTTATATTATAATTACTAAATATTTATAAGGATAACCTAATATATTTTAATCGTAAATTATGTCTTCAACTTCTATTTTTTTGTCTTTAACAAAATCATATAAAGTTAATCTTCTAAGTGTGTAGTAGTCTACCCAAAATTTCTCTAAAGAATTTAGGTATTGTAAAACAGATCTATCTTTTTCTTGTAAAGCTAGGTTTAAATCTGTGATGGTAATTTTACCTAAAATAAATCTCTTATTAGTAATTTCATATCTTTTGGTTGCAATGTCTTGTGCTTTTTTAGAGGTTTCTAAAAAATTACGCTGATTTTGCCAATTTAAAGTATGAAGATAAATTTCTTGTTCAAACTCTTGTTCATCTTGTGCTACATTGGTGTTTAGTAAATCTCTATTTGCTTCTACCAGTTTTCTTCTAGATTTAGAAACACCCCAATCTAATATTGGTATTCCAACTCCTAAAGAGATGTTTTGTTGCTGGTTATAATCTTGAAAAAGTTCATTAAATACATTTCCTTGTTGCGATACACCAAAGTTTGCATTTAACCTTAATTGCAATCTATTGCTACCTTTTACTTCTGCAACCTCTTTATCTGCTTCTAATCTTTTTCTTCTAAATTCTATTACTGCTTTTCTGTTAGATTTTGCTTCTTCTAATGCTTTTTCTACCGTTACAGAAAATATTGATAGTTCTTTTGGTATATTTAATAGAAGATTTTCACTCTCTAAACTTAAATATCTAGATAGGTTTTGAGAACTTCTTTTAAAATCAATTTCGTTTGTAGTAACTGTATTTTGAGAGTTTAATACAGATAACTCTAGCTGTAATAGATCGTTTTCTGCAATTTTCCCCATTTTAAATCTTCCTTTAGCTATTTGAAACAATGTATCTTGATTAGATAAATTTGTTTGTGCAATTTTAGATTGAACTTGAGATTTTAATAAAGAAAAATAACGTCTGCATGTGTTTAAAGAAATTTGCTCCATACTTTCTATAAAGCCTCTTTTTGCTTCTTCATAGATTAACGGTTCTATTTTTTTATCCCATTTAAATTCATTGTAAAAAAGTGAATTTTGTCTATAATTTATAGAAAACGGAATAACAGAATAACCAGTTGTTGCATTGTCTCCAAAAACGTCAACTCTTTCTAATTGAGAACTTAAAGAAATTGTACCACCTGTTAAAGCAACATTTTGGTTTATTGATAACGCTGCATCTAAACTAGATTGATTTGAACGTACAAAAATATCTTGACCACTGTCATTTGTTAATCTATTTACAGAATTAGAATATCTGGGTAAAGTTGCATCTAATCTTAACTGGGGTAAAAAACTTGCTTTGTATCTTCTGTACCTCCAATAACTAGCCTGATTTTGATTTAATAAAGCCTTGTAGTCTGGAGATTTTTCTTGAGCAATTTTAATTGCTTCTTCTAAGGAAATAGACTTTTTTTCTTGCCCTACACTAATTCCTGTTACAAGAAAGCATAGAGATATTATAATTTTTTTCATAGTTTTATTCATGTCTAATAGCTTCAATAGGACTTTTGTTAGCAGCAGCTTTGGCAGGAGCGATTCCGAAAATTAAACCAATTAAAGTTGCTACAAAAAATGATAATAAAATAGAACTTAAAGATAAAATTGTTTCAATACCAGTTGTAACTTCTAAAATATAGGAAGCAAAAATGCCCAAAATAATTCCAATAATTCCACCACCAATACTAACCAAAACAGATTCTGTTAAAAATTGAAGAATAACATCTTCTTGGGTAGCACCAATTGCTCTAATAATACCAATTTCTTTAGTTCTTTCTAAAACAGAAGCTAACATTATATTCATAATTCCAATACCACCAATTAGCAAAGAAATTCCTGCAATAATACTTAATACAATATTAAATATTTGTTTAGTTTTTTGTTGTTGTTTTAAAAGTTGAATTGGTATAGAAATTTCAAAATCTAACATATCATTATGTCTTCTTTTCAACATTCTACTTAAAAGATCTGCAGTTGCGTTTAATTCTGAAGAATTATTAACTTGCACAACAAGTTTGTCTATTTGATGATAATTACCTCTAGGAATTCTTTTTTTTGGACCTTGTTGATTTCCCATAACGATAACACCACTTCCCAAGTCTAAAGGTTGATCGCTAATAATTTTACGGTCTTTGTAACGAACTAGAAATGTTTTTATTGGTATATAAATATCTTGATTCATGTCTCTTATTCCTAAATTTTCTTGTGCATTTTCAGAAATAAACTTTTCTTCAATTACGCCGATAACTTGTAGCCAAACATCTTTAACTTTTATTTTTTTTCCAATGGCGCTTTCTCCAGTAAATAATTTCTTTTCAATCTTTTTACCAATAACACAAACAGGAAGTGAGTTTTCTGCCTGTGCGTTAGAAAAGTTTTTTCCACTTTCTATGGTTATGTTTGAAGTTGCAAAAAAATCTTTAGAGACTCCTATTAATTTAACAGGGCTTTGTCTTCCTTTTTTTATAACGTAGGTTTCTAAAACTATTTCTGGACTTACCGTTTTTACTGAAGGAACATTTTTTTGAATGCTAATTACATCTAGCATATCTAAGCCTTTAGAAAAACGTTTTGCAGATATTGCACCATCATCTGCTTCTTCTTCATTTTCATTATCCTTTTTGTCTGGAATAGGAGTAATTACAATGTTGTTAACACCAACTAATTCTAGTTGAGCTAAAATTTCTTTTTCTGCACCACTACCAATTGCAAGCATTGTTATTACTGCAGCAACACCAAAAATAATACCTAAAGACGTTAGTAGAGTTCTTATTTTGTTAGCTAGAATAACACGAACAGCTTCACTAAAATTAGATTTTAATTTTTCAATATAGATTTTGTCTATCATAAGAAAAACTAATTTAATTTGGCTATTTGTTCTTTATCATAACCTTCTGGTTTGTTTAAATATACAATATCATTTTCTGCTAAACCTTCTGTTATTATTACAGAATCATTGTTAGAAATGCCTATTTTTATTTCTTGCTTAGTTACAGAAAAGCCAGATTTTTTATATACGTAAGTTGTAGATTCTTTAGAAAAAACAGCTTCTAAAGGAATACTTAAAACATCTTTTCTTTCAAAAGTTAATATTCTATTAGAAGTTGTCATTCCTGGTCTAATACTATTGTCATAACCCTTTAAAAGTATCATTACTTGAAAAACTTTAATATCAGAACCTCTTTTCTTTTCTCCAACATTAGCTACACTTGTAACAGTCCCTTCTAGTTCAATATCAGGAAAAGCATCAAAACCAACCTTTACAGGTAAGCCTTTTTTAATTTTTCTAATATCTACTTCATTAGCATATGTTTTAGATTCCATCTTAGTTAAATCTGGTAAACTAGCTATAGAAGGATCCCAAGGGCTAATGCTAGAACCTACTTTCTTTTTAGAACCATCCCAATTTTTGTCATAAGTAATCATTCCATTACCATCAGAATAAATAGTAAAAGATTTTAATAGATCTAATAAATCTGTTAGTTTTTTATTTATTTTAGAAACTTGATTACCAACTTCTACCATTTTAGCATTGGCTTGTCTCTTTTTTATTATGTAGTTTTCTAATTTCTCAGTTAATCCTCTTTCAGATTTTTCTAAACTAATTTCTAGTTTTTTAATGGTTGCTGGTGGTTCATATATAGATTGTTTTAGTTCTAGTTTGGTTTCTTCCATGCTAAAACGTAAATCTTTTATAGAATTTCTTTCTTGCTTTAAAGATAATGTTGTGTCTAATTGTTGTTGTGTGTATTTAGATCTAGCTGTTTCTAAATTTAAACGCGCATCTAATATTTGCTCATTTACACTACTTGGATCTAGCCTACCAACGTAGTCTCCTTTTTTTACAATAGTACCTTCTGCAACTAAATCTTGAATTTTTAGATTATTTAATCTAAACTTTCTAAGGTTATTTGGGCCATTTATTTTTTTAGAACTTGTAGATTGTGCTTCTCCAGATGTAATTACTTCACTTATAAAATTTCCTTTTATAGCTTTTGCTTCAAGGTAAGTTTTATCGTCTACAGAAGGTAAAAAGTAGCTGTAAATTATATACACAGCAATTACTGTTGCTATAGATATTATAGCAATTTTTTTCTTAGTCATTAGTTTTTGGTTTGATTAATAACCAAAGCTAACAAAAAAAGAGTGCTAGTTAGCACTCTTAATGTTAATGTTTTATGAAAATTTTAAGACTAAATACTTTTTAATATCGAATTTAAAGTTGTGTTTGGTCTCATTGCAGCATCTGCTAATTTGTCTTCTGGTTGGTAATAACCAGATATATCATTAGAGTTACCTTGAATTTCGTTTAATTCTGCAACAATTTTAGCCTCATTGGCTTTTAAATCATTTGCTATTTTAGTAAAAGAAGCTTTTAATTCTGCGTCTTTATCTTGATTAGCTAAACCTTCTGCCCAATACATTGCTAAATAAAAGTGGCTTCCTCTATTATCTAATTCACCAACTTTTCTAGAAGGAGATTTATCATTATCTAAGAATTTATCTGTAGCATCGTCTAAAGTTTCAGATAAGATAATTGCTTTAGAATTATTGTTAGAAGTACCTAAATGCTCTAAAGAAACAGCTAAGGCTAAAAATTCTCCTAAAGAATCCCAACGTAAATGGTTTTCTTCTAAAAATTGTTGCACATGCTTAGGAGCAGAACCTCCAGCACCAGTTTCAAATAAACCTCCACCATTCATTAAAGGAACAATAGATAACATTTTAGCAGATGTACCAACTTCTAAAATTGGAAATAAATCTGTTAAATAGTCACGTAAAACATTTCCAGAAACAGAAATAGTATCTTCGCCTTTAACTATTCTTTCTAAAGTAAATTCTGTAGCTTTTATTGGAGATAAAATTCTTATATCTAAACCTTCAGTATCGTGGTTTGGTAAATAAGTTTTTACTTTTTTAATAATTTCTGCATCATGAGCTCTGTTTTTGTCTAACCAGAAAACAGCAGGTGTTTTTGAAGCTCTTGATCTTGTAACAGCTAATTTAATCCAATCTTGAATTGGTAAATCTTTTGTTTGGCACATTCTCCAGATATCACCTTCTTCTACAGCGTGTTCTATAAGTGTTTTTCCAGAAGGATCTAAAACTTCAACCTTACCAGCAGTAGCTATTTCAAAAGTTTTATCATGAGAACCATATTCTTCTGCTTTTTGAGCCATTAAACCAACATTAGGAACAGTTCCCATTGTTGTAGGATCAAAAGCGCCATTCTTTTTACAAAAATCTATAGTTGCAGAATATATTCCTGCATAAGAACTATCTGGAATAATTGCTTTTGTGTCTTGTAATTTTCCTTCTGAATTATACATTTTACCAGAAGTTCTAATCATAGCTGGCATAGAAGCATCTATAATAACGTCTGAAGGTACATGTAAATTAGTTATTCCTCTATCAGAATTTACCATTGCTAATTCTGGTCCGTGATCTAAAGCATATCTAATTTCTTCTCTAATTTGATCGCGTTTTTCTTTTGGTAATTCATTTAACTTACCAAGAAGGTTTCCTAAACCATTATTAACATCTGCTCCAATCTTCTTAAAAGTTTTTCCATGTTTTTTAAATAAATCATCAAAAAATACACGAACAGCATGACCAAAAATAATAGGATCACTTACCTTCATCATTGTTGCTTTCATATGTAAAGAAAACAATACACTTTTATCTAAAGAATCTTCATATTGCTCTTCTAAAAAAGCAATTAAAGCTTTTTTACTCATTATAGTAGCATCAATAATTTCACCTTCTAAAAGATCTAATTTATCTTTTAAAACAGTTTTAGTACCGTTTTCTGAAGTATGAACAATGCTTACTGAAGTTGCTTTTTTTGTAGTTAAAGATTTTTCGTTGTTAGCAAAATCTCCTTCTGTCATAGTAGCAACATGTGTTTTAGAATCTGCAGACCAAGCTCCCATAGAATGTGGGTTTTTGCGTGCGTAATTCTTAATTGCTTTTGGTGCTCTTCTGTCTGAGTTTCCTTCACGTAAAACAGGGTTTACAGCAGAACCTTTTACTTTATTATATAAAGCTAAAACGGCTTTATCTTCATCAGTAATTATTTCTTCAGGATAATCTGGTAATGCATAACCTTTATCTTGTAATTCAGAAATTGCTTCTTTTAATTGTGGTACAGAAGCACTAATATTAGGTAGTTTAATAATATTTGCTTCTGGCGCTTTAGCTAAATTACCTAAAAAAGCTAATGCATCTTCAACTTTTTGGTCTTCAGTTAAATAATCAGAAAAATTAGCAAGTATTCTAGAAGCTAAAGAGATATCTTTTACTTCAATTTCTATATTAGAAGTTTTTGTAAATGCCTTTACAATTGGTAAGAAAGAACGTGTTGCTAAAGCAGGAGCTTCATCAGTTTTTGTATATACAATTTTAGCTATTTTGCTCATATTGAGTTGTTTTTTTAGTAATTATACTTTTAACGAAATGGTTTTCGTAAAAAAAGCGTAGCAAATTTATGAATTTAATATCATTTTTTTGTTGATTAATTGTTATTAATTCAACTGATTTTATGTGTATTTGATAATAAATTAAGGGTATTTTTAAGAATTTCTGTTTATGTTAAAATTATAGAATTATGGGTCTTATTTTAAAGGTTTACTGTCTTAATTAAAATGTAATTTAGACTATTTAATAATATAAGAAAATTACATATTTAAGTCTGTGCTATTAAATTATTAGACACAAAAAAAAGCGTTGTAATTATACAACGCTTTTTAGTTTTTTTATAAGTTGAAG
>TARA_R110002049_G_scaffold121364_2_pt1 | contig 12917 bp, 7 predicted proteins | sample TARA_R110002049 | Tara Oceans TARA_R110002049 (sample SAMEA4396941) | marine metagenome | biome: Polar Biome; feature: [SRF] surface water layer (ENVO:00010504); material: water (ENVO:00002006), including particulate matter (ENVO:01000060) such as... | depth 5 m | reverse complement strand
TAGAACAGACGGTGTGCCAGAGCGATTATTGGAACATCAATATGCGATACCATGGTTAAATTTAATCCATAAAAAAATGGAAGCGATAAATGATAACCATTCTGACATCCGAAAATATGGAGGCACAAACCAAGCAGAATTTTTTGCGGTAGCTTCGGAGTATTTTTTTGAACGTCCCGATTTACTGAAAAAGAAACATCCTGAACTTTACGAAATGCTTGTTGAGTGCTTTAAGCAGAAGCCATATTATTAAGTATATTAAACAATTATATATAGTTGGATAAATTAGCACACTTTATTATTTCAACATAAGTATATTATTTTATTTGATTGTCCGCAAAATATCATAAACCTATAAATTGTTGTTTTATGGCGACTTTTTTATGGTGTCACGAAAAAACAAATATTTGTTTTTATTCTGCGTAAATCTGTGATTCCGATATTTCGGAATCACAGATAACCGCTGATTTTTTTTACCATTATGGCAAAAAAAGGATATACAGTTATTTCATATAAAAAAGCAAAAATAAAATAGTATTCATCTTTTCTCCAACTTTTTTACGGATGGTAGAAAACGCAATGCTCATTTGGCTTTCCACGGTTTTGATGGATACATTGAGATATGCTGCTATTTCAACATACGTAAGGCCTTCTCTTTTGCTCAATAAAAAGATTTCTTTGCATCTAGGCGGCAATTGTTCTATTGCTTTTTCAACCAAAAGCATTAAACGATCCAACTCTTCACCCTTTTCTTCATATAGTGGATTGATGGTCTCATAGTACTTTTTTTCCATCTTGTTAATGGAAACTTCCTTTCGATATTGGTTTACAAATTCATTATAGACCGCTTTATAAAGAAAACTTTTTAAGGAAAACCCTTGTTTTAGTTTATTGCGTTGTTCCCAGATTCTTATGAATACATTTTGAACAATATCTTCTGCTTTGAATCTGCTTCTGGAAAGCCCAAAAGCATAGTCACATAATGGTTTGTAATAAGTTTTCACTAGAAGTGCATAAGCGTCCTCATCCCCTTTTTTAAGATGCTTAATAAATTTTCGGTCTGTGGGGAATTTTTTTTTCAAGGATGAGAGTTGAATTGAATTTTATGTAAACATATAAATTTTTTTGTAATTTTTTAGGGGTATAGCAGATTGACTTTTGTATTAGTAGTGCAACTAAGCTAAAAAATACCAAAAAATGAATATTGAGCCCTTAATTATTAAATTTCTTTCTAATAACGCTTATAGTTTTTCAAAAGAAGAACTGGAGTACTTGGAGACTTGGATTGAAAGCCCTGATAACCAATTCACTTTTTCAGAGTACATAAAAGTGAATATTGCCATGGAAAAACACCTGAACACTTATGATCTAGAAAAGGCGGAGCAAAAAATAAGAGGCTTGATAAAACTAAATAAAAAGCGGCACTCTAAAAGGAAGCTAAAAAAAGCCATAACCTACATTGCGGCAGCATCCATTCTATTAATGGCAGCACTAGGCATTTTTTTAAATAAAGGAAGTGATTCGCCCCTTGCAAAACCAATTATTGTAAACAATGCCATTCCAATAGGCACCGATAAAGCAACCTTAACCTTGGGAGATGGCTCGAAAATTGCCCTGAAAAAAGGTCAAGAGTATAAAACGGATGGTGTCTCAAGCAACGGGAAAGATCTTGTTTATGATTCAGAAGGAATGAGCAAAGTTACTACCTATAATATTTTGACCGTGCCTAAAGGCGGACAATTCCATGTCGTATTATCCGATAGCACAGAAGTTTGGCTAAACTCGGACTCCCAAATAAAATACCCTGTGGCGTTTACCGATGGAAAAACAAGACAAGTAGAGTTGATTTACGGTGAAGCCTATTTTGATGTGTCCCCAAGTACCAAGCATAATGGTGCAACATTTAAGGTTATTGCAGAAAATCAAGAAGTTGAAGTTTTGGGAACAGAGTTTAATATAAAAGCGTATTCAGATGAAAATAGCATCTATACCACCTTAGTTGAAGGTAAGGTTGCAGTTGATTTTGGTTTTGAGAAGGAAATATTAAAGCCAAATCAACAATCCATTATAAATATTGATAATAAAAAGGTAACTGTTGATTTTGTTGATGTATATAATGAAACCTCATGGAAAAATGGAATTTTTAGCTTTAAGGGCAAGGCATTAAAAGATATTATGAAAGTACTATCCAGATGGTATGACGCTGAAGTTATTTTTTTAAATAAAGAAATTGAAGAAGTTAAATTTAATGGCGTATTAAGTAAAAAACAAAATATTGAAGATATTCTATTAACCATAAAAAACACTAATTTTATTAATGCCTATGAGATACATAAAAATACAATCATTTTAAAATAAAAGGGAGTCAAGTTTACACCGTTCAAAGTACCACTATTCCTCCCTTTTTCAATGTCAATTAATTGTCTAATTAACTAATTCACAAATTTATGAAAATTAAATTAACCAAAGTTCTTTTCTGTCATGGAAAAAAACTCTTAACCACCATCATGAGAACCTTTATTTTCTTGTTCTGTACGACGATTTTTAGCTTTTCGCCAAATGATATATTATCGCAAAACACGAAAATTGTAATAAATATGGATAAAACCGTGAGTGTCGATGAAATTTTTGATTTAATTAAAAATCAGACCGACTACACATTTATTTATCAAGAGGATTTATTTAAAAATGCACCAAAAGTACATCTTAAAAAGGGAATAATCAAAGCCAATAAGCTGCTTGAAAAAAGTCTTGCTTTTGGGGATTTCAACTTTAGCCTGTCCGATAAAAACACGATTATTTTAGAGAAAACACCCGAAGATGTCACTGTTCAACCCCAACAACAAGTTACGGGCAATATTACAGATAACAATGGATTGCCCTTACCCGGTGTTAATGTTATAATTAAGGGAACAAATCGAGGTGTCACCAGTGGTTTTGAAGGAAATTATACTATAGGGGCAAGCAGTACCGATGTGTTGGTTTTTTCTTATCTTGGCTATGCCACTCAAGAGGTTCCTATTGGCAATCGGGCAACTTTGAACATCGTCATGCAACCTGATGCAGATGAGCTAAGCGAAGTAATAATTACCGCTATTGGTACTAAACAATTTGTCGACGAATCTGGGTCAACCAGCTCCATTGTTCAAACCGAAAGCATTGTAAAATCAGGTGAAGCTGGAGTCATTAATGCTTTGGCAGGTAAGGCTTCCGGTGTAAGGATCGGAAAATCCAATGGCGACCCAGGATCGGGATCTGCCATACAAATACGAGGTGCCAACACCATTCAAGGTGCCAGCCAACCTTTAATTATATTGGATGGTGTCCCTGTTAGTAACGATAATATTGGAAATGTCACTATAAGCCAGCAATCCCGTTTGGATGATATCAACCCCAAGGACATCGAATCGGTACAGGTTTTAAAAGGGGCCTCGGCAGCAGCTTTATGGGGCTCACGAGCCGCTAATGGTGTTATTGTCATTACCACTAAAAATGGAAGTTTAGGAAAGAAACCTACCGTTCAATATTCATTTACACAATCGTTTGACGACATAAACGTAAGAACCCCTATACAAAATAAATTTGGTCAAGGACGAGGTGGTGTTAGAGGGATTAATAGGGCCGAATCTTGGGGAGATAAAATTGCGGACCGTGCAGGAGGTCCTGATGAAGTCGATGAAACCGGACAATACTTCCTTTCAAGTACTGGCAATATATATTATCCCGTAACCACTAAAAACTCTCGGGAAACTTTTGTTGACAGTAATTACGATCAGGTTTTTCAAACCGGTGTGTATGCACAGCACAATATATCTGTAAGTGGTGGTGGCGAAAAGGCATCGTATTTTTTTAGTTACGAAAACCTTAATCAAGAAGGTATCATCAAAAATTTCGATTACAAACGCCAAAATCTGCGTCTAAACACGCAAACAGAACTTACCAAGTGGTTAAGTTGGAGCAATAGAATTTCCTATACAAATACAGACTCCAACAGGATCATACAAGCGGGTGAAAATACAAATGGTATTTTACTGGGCCTTTTGCGAACGGCTGCAGATTTTGATATTTCCGATTACAAAGGCACCTATGTGGCCAGTAATGGTGATGTATTTCCAGACAGACAACGATCTTATAGGAGACAGTTTGGGGAATCTCAAAATCCAATTTACAATAATCCATTATGGACCATTAATGAACAGAAATCACCCAATGAGGTCAATCGGTTTATTATATCGCCAGAACTGACAATCGATCCGGTCAATTGGTTAAAAGTCATTTTAAGGGGTGGTTTGGATTATTATTCAGATTCCAGAAGTTCCTTCTTTCCTATAAGTTCGGCAAGTGGCGCAAGAAATGCCGGCTTGTGGACGCAAACAGATATTACAAGCCGTGAACTAAATTTTGATGGCATTGCCATAGCAACACAAGATATTAATAAAGACATAGAAGTAACGGCAACCGTAGGATTTAATTTTAATGACAGGCAGCGGTTTTCCAACACAAATACCGTTAGTCCATTTGCGGTAAATTCAAGTCTTCCAACACCCGATCTTAATCCAGATCAAGCAGCCTCAACCTGGAACAGGTTTATACGAAAAATACGCTCCAATAGAGGGTACGGTATTTTAGGGTTTAATTTATTCGATCAGCTGTTCGTTAATTTTTCAGGAGCCTTGGAAGCCTCTTCTACCATAAAAGGAAGTTTCTTTTACCCATCGGCTGATTTGGCTTGGCAATTTAGTGATTTGATCGAATCGGAAACCTTAAGTTTTGGGAAGTTGCGGTTTGCCTGGGGAAAAGTAGGGATACAACCTGCACCATATAAATTCAATACCTTGGCAACAACTGGTTTTGCAACCTTTGGGGGCAGTTTTTTGGTGGATTCCGAAAAAGGGAATTCAAACCTAAAACCCGAAATAAAAACCGAATGGGAAGTAGGAACGGATTTAAGGTTTTTTAACAACCGGATAAGTTTGGGCCTAACCTATTATAACAATGAGACAAAGGACATTCTTTTTGCCGTGAACACAAATCCAAGTTCAGGGTTCAATACAAATTATACCAATGCCGCCGTGATAGAGAATAAAGGGTTTGAAATTGACCTGAACGGCAAAATAATAGATAACCAAGATTTGCAAGTGTCGCTCAACGCCAATTTTAACGACAATAAAAACGAAGTGGTCGATATTGCAGGAGCCGAAACGGTTGATATTGGTGGTACTTCCAAAGCCGTTAAAGGATTTCCAATGAGTTCGTTCTGGTTGCCGGGATCACTCCGTAACGATGACGGCAGTATAGCACTGGATGCCAACGGTTTCCCACAATTGGATCGCGACAGACGTGTAATAGGTGATCCCAATCCCGACTGGCGTGGTGGACTCGGTTTGGAACTAAAATGGAAAAACATCGATTTTAGTTTCCTATTCGAACACTCCCAAGGGGGCGAATTCATCAATAGGACCAGGGTAGTACTGTATGGCTTTGGGGTTCATAAAGATGTGGCTAACGAGGTAACACTTACCGAGGATTTGGTAAATTTAAATGGTGATGTTTTTACAGCAGGAACCACAGTTCGTGGTAATATAGAAAATTTTGGTGCAGGAAATGTGCTTTTGGATGAAGCATATTACCGCAGTATTGGAGGTGGTTTGGGCTTTAACAAACTTAACGACCTTTATATTGAAGATGCCACATGGACCAAACTGCGTAATGTAACCTTGGGATATACGTTTAGCGGACTTAAAGTGTCGTCTAAACTTTCGCTCGAATCTTTAAGGATTTCGGTCACGGGTAGAGATCTTATACTTTGGACAGACCTTGTTGGTGTTGACCCCGAAACCAATAACTATGGGGTCAGTAATGCGTTTGGGATGAATTATTTCAATAATCCGGGGACCCGATCTATATTGTTTAATCTTCAAGCTAATTTTTAAACCTTAAACTATGAAATCTATATATATAAAATACATATTTGTTTTTACAACCCTACTGATATTGGGTTGCGAAAGTATGGTTGATAACCTGAACGACAATCCAAATCAACTAACGCTTGATGCCATAGACCCGGGCTTGTTTCTCAATGGAGCAGAAATATCGAACATAAATATCCATTTAGGTTCAGTGGTAAGTGGCCAAAGAGGGGCTTTGAACCGAATCGGCGCATATTATTCTGGTCAGTTAATTGGATTTGAGCAAGTTGATTTTGAATGGTACCAATATAATGTTACTAATACAACGTTTAATTGGGACGGCTATCAGAACGTGATTACACCTATGCGCGAAATGCGTGGCAGGACAACCGATAATCCGCTTTACCAAGGCATTTCAAAAGTATTGGAAGCACATCTTATAGGAACGTATGCCTCTTTATTTGGGGACATTCCCTATTCAGAAGCCGTAAGTGATGTTGAAGAACCAAAATTTGATGACCAACGTGAGGTTTTCGAGGCTTTACAGATTTTGCTACAGGGCGCCATTGATGATCTGGAAAACGCCAGTGGAAGTGTTATTATAGAAGACTTTATTTTTGATGGTAACCGTATAAAATGGTTGGAATCTGCATGGACGCTTAAAGCACGTTACTATATGCACACCAAGCAGTACGACTTGGCATATACAGCGGCACAAAACGGAATTTCCTCCAATGGAAACAGTATGATGTTTAATCCATTGGATATTCCCGGTGAAAACACTACCAAAAATAAATTTTTCATTGTGTTGTCCGGTGGTCCCAACACTGGCACCGGAAATAGTTATTTGGTTCAATTATTGGATAACAGCAGTGGCATCTCACGCAATAACACCAAAACCGATGAAACCGCGCGCTTGGGGTATTATACCATTGATCCCAGCAGCCCGAATGCCAATTTGGGCGTCGCAAACGAACTGGAGCCACAACCACTCATTACCTATCAGGAAAACCTCCTTATCCTTGCCGAAGCAGGAGCGCGTACGCAAAGTTTTGCCATAGGTTTAGGGCATTTAAACGAACTCCGTGCTTTTTTGAATACTGGGGATTTTTTGAATTCCAATTTTTCGTCAGAACCATTCACTTACGATGCTTACGTGGCTTCAGATTTTGATGCCGGTGGTATGGAAAACATGGATAATATAAATCCCGATAGGGCTTTATTGAGAGAGATCATAGAAGAACGTTATGTTTCAGGATTTACGACCTTAATGCCTTTTGATGATTCAAGAAGGTTGAAAAAAAGCGATATGGACGTTGCAGTGCCGTTTCCATTAAATGTGCCGACCGCAACTCAAAATGTAGAACGGTTTTTATATCCCGAAGATGAAATACTGTCTAATCAAATGGCACCGGAAGATCCCGGTTTATATGCCGTTACAAAGGTAAACCAGTAAGTATTTAATTTTAAAATACAGGCTGGGGCAATCATTTGTAAAACTCTGGCCTGTTTATAAACTCTAAATAAAAATCATTCTGTTTAACAAAATGAACTCGTTTAATACAAACAAAATTTAAAGACCATGAATAAATCAATCTTATCAGTTACCATTATTGGTCTAATGTTATTATTTGCTACCAATACTGGATTTGCACAACAAGTTACAGAGGAATTTAAAGTAATGGGAAACTGCAATGGCTGTAAAAAACGTATTGAAAAAACGGCACTGACTGTTGATGGCGTATCTTCCGTAAATTGGGACAAAGAAACAAAAATGATACAAGTTAGCATGGCAGAACAGGTTAGTATCGTCGATGTTGCAACCGCAATTGAAGCCATTGGCCATGATACCGAGTTTAATAAAGCAGATGTAACAGTATATAATGATTTGCCAGGTTGTTGCCAATATGACAGAGGAGACGACGCTTCAGAAGTTGCAGCTTCCAATGCCGTAGCTTCTTTTAGTTTTTCAGTTTCGGGTAAGTGCGGTATGTGTAAAAAACGTATTGAAAAGGCTGCTAAAAGCGTTGCTGGTGTAACTTCGGCTGTATGGGGTAAAGAATCAAAAATAATAACTATTGGTGTTTCTGATGCTTCTACAACAGAGGCTATGGTATCCGATGCAATCATTGCAGTGGGACATGATACCAAGTTTAGTAAGGCTAAACTTGAAACCTATGAAAACCTTCCTGGTTGTTGCCATTATGATAGAGTTCAATAAATAATAGATAGGTCTTTGTTGTAATTGTTTGGTTTTGATGATAATTTTTAGTTCTAGTAAATAGTCTTATATAAACGGGATAGTATTGCGAACAAAATTATCATCAAAGCTATAATTGCACACCCTTATGTAAATAGGAATTAATGCAATGAATGTTTTTAATAATTAAAAAATTAAATCACGAAAAAAAATGCGTAAAGATTTATTTATTCAAGTATTTTTTAGAAAAGGTATGATTTTTTGTTTGCTCTGTGTCACTGCCCTTTTTCAAGTGCAGTGTTCTAGTAGCAAAAAAATAGTGAAATCATCCGATAAGGAAAATGGAATATCGGTAAAACAAAATACCTTTGATGATAGCTGGCTGGAAACCGTCAACGGCAACATGCCCTTGGTCATAAGTGCTCCCCATGGGGGTAAAATTTCCCCAGAAGAAATTAAGGACAGGGATTGTGGTACAAAGGAAATGGACAACAATACAGCTCAACTCGCACTTGAAATTGAAAATGCATTCAAGACTTCTGAAAAGAAACCTTATCTAATTATTGCCAAATTGGCAAGGAAAAAGATAGACTTTAACCGAGACCTGGAAGAAGCGACATGTGGAAACCCCCAAATGGAATATACGTGGAAACAATACCACAAGTATATTGAAGAGGCCATCGATGCAGCCATAAAAAAATTTGGATATGCCATGTATATAGACCTGCATGGACAAAGTCATCCAGTAAAACGATTGGAACTGGGCTATTTTTTAAGCACGACAGCGCTTAGGGAAGTGCAAGAAAGCACAGAGATGAATTCGGAAGTGGGCGCAAAAACATCCGTCAAAAATTTGTTGGAAAACAACAACCAACTAAGCCTTAAGGAGTTGTTGATGGGCGAAAATGCTTTTGGCACCCTGATGGAAAAATCTGGTTTCCCTGCAGTTCCAAGCCTTGGTAATCCTTATCCAAAACAGGGTGAGCCCTACTTTAATGGCGGGTACAATACCCGTAGATATACCTCTTCCGATTATCCAAAGGTTTTCGGTATGCAAATAGAGGCCAATTTTCAAGGCGTTCGGGACAGTGAGGAAAACCGTAAAAAATTTTCCAAAGCGTTTGCCCAATCGGTGACCAGTTATCTGGACTTTATAGAACCCAAATGGGATTATTAGGCCATTGCCATTTGATTATTGATCGGAATAAAATAATAACTATGGCGGGACATTAAGTTCTCATAGTATATGAATTCCAAGCGATATGGTTCAAATCAAATTAAAATCAATAAACTATTAAAAGGCTGTCCTTGTTAATTGAATACAATTTAATGAATGTACATTCTTCCATTATGAGTTTGGAAAAGACATTTACTAAGATTATTTGAGTTAGTACAATATATTCATTAATAAAGGGCAGCTTTTAAAAAAGACTTATGAAACTTCCATAACAAGAATTCGATACCCAAGGAGATGATTATATGGAAGCTACATGTGACCATTGAACAACAATAAAATAAACACATGAAACTGAAACAAAAAACATTAGAGCAATATTTTCAAGGATTCAGGGAACATATCATCGGGATAGATACAACAATTGAAACGCCTTACGGCACGAAACCCCTTGTATATGCCGATTGGATAGCCAGCGGAAGATTGTACAGGCCCATAGAAACGATATTACAAAACCGTATAGGGCCCATGGTAGGCAATACCCATTCTGAAGCCAGCCATACAGGCCGGTTAATGACCTCCATATACCATGATGCCCATCAAGTCATCAAAAAACATGTCAATGCTTCCCCAGAGGATGTAATCATTACATCCGATTCCGGTATGACCGGTGTTTTATGTAAATTTCAACGCATATTGGGGCTGAAAATCCCTGAAAAGTATGCTGACCAAATCCAAATTCCTGAAGAAGACAGGCCAGTGGTTTTTTTAACCCACATGGAGCACCATTCCAACCAGACCACTTGGCTGGAAACTATTGCTGATGTTGTAGTTTTGGAACCCTCTGAAAACTTATTTGTTGATGCCAATATTTTAAAAAAGGAATTGGATAAATATAAAAACCGAAAAATAAAAATTGGTTCGTTTACCGCCTGTTCCAATGTTACGGGCATCGGATCCAACTATCATGAATTGGCTGAAATAATGCATAAAAATGACGGATTATGCTTTGTGGATTTTGCCGCTTCGGCACCTTATATGACTATGGATATGCACCCACAGAATGAGGCCCAACACTTGGATGCCATATTTTTTTCCCCCCATAAATTTTTGGGTGGCCCGGGCAGTGCGGGCGTACTTATCTTTAATAAATCCTTATATAAAAACCGAATTCCCGATCATCCCGGTGGAGGCACCGTAACCTGGACCAATCCTTGGGGCGAGCACCATTATTTTGACAATATAGAAGTGCGGGAAGATGGTGGTACACCTGGGTTTTTGCAGGCCATAAAAGCAAGTTTGGCAATTAAGTTGAAGGAAAAAATGACGGTCGATAAAATTCGCGTTCGCGAAAATGAACTGGTTAAGGAATGTTTTGGGAAATTATCAAACATGTCGGGCTTACATTTACTGGCCAAGGATGTCAGATACAGATTGGGCGCCTTTTCATTTTATTTTGAAAACATCCATTATAATTTAGCGGTTAAATTATTGAACGATAGATTTGGTATTCAAGTAAGGGGAGGCTGTTCGTGTGCAGGCACTTATGGGCATTTATTATTGGAAGTTACCAAAGAGCAATCCAAACAGATCACCGACAAAATTGATCATGGCGACCTCTCATATAAACCGGGTTGGGTACGTTTATCGCTCCACCCCACCATGACCAATAAGGAATTGCGGTATATTTTGGAGGCCATCCAGCAACTAATCAAACATCGGGTAGCATGGAGCAAAGACTATACGTATTCAGAAATAACGAATGAGTTTTATCACAAAGACGAAACAAAATATCAAATAAACACAGCAAGCTTTTTCGAAGTATGATTGCTTTTGAATACATAGCCATGAAAATACATAATAGTATCACTTGCAAACACACCTTTTGGATAATGCTTTCATTTATCATCCTACGGGTTTTAAATGTAAATGGCCAAGAAACATTTCCTAAAAATGATGTGTTGGACCAAAGGCCAAATACCATTGCCATTACCAATGCAACCATAGTTTACGCACCTGGGATGATGGTACAAAATGCTACCTTGTTAATACGCGATGAACATATTGAAAAAGTGGCCAGCACAAGAAACGTGCCTTTGGGATATACCGAAATTGACGCCAAAGGAAAATACATTTACCCTTCTTTTATTGATATGTTCAGTACGTACGGACAACCCGAAGTGAAAATACCGCCAAGAGGAAACCCTTATGTGAAAAGGGAACAAATCCAATCCAATACAAAAGGACCTTATAACGCTAACGAAGCCATTAAAGCACAGTACAAGGCATCCGAACATTTTTTAATTGATAAAAAACAAGCGCAACAACTTCGAAAACAGGGGTTTGGGCTCATAACCACATTCAGGCCTGATGGCATAGCCAGAGGAACGGCTTCTTTGGTCAGTCTTGGCGAAAATAATGAGAATAAGAGCATGTTAAAGCCTAAAGCAGCAGTTCATTTTTCTTTTGATAAAGGCAGTTCAACCCAGGACTACCCCGTTTCGCCCATGGGAAGTATGGCGCTTTTGCGACAAACGTATTACGATGCACAATGGTATGGCCAATTTGAGCACAAACCTTTTATAGATCAATCTTTAGGCGCTATTCTGGAAACAAAAAAACTTCCACAAATATTTGAGACCAACGGTTGGTTGGAAGCCTTAAGAGCGTATAAAATAGCGAAGGAATTCAATATCGACTATATTATTAAAGGAGGAGGCAACGAGTACCAACGTATAGATGAAATCAAAGCGTTAAAAGCTACATTTATAATTCCGCTTAATTTTCCAGAGGCTTATGATGTTTCCAATCCTTATGAGGCCCAAAAAATTTCTTTGGCCGATTTAAAACATTGGGAGCTGGCACCATCAAATCCCGCACGTCTTGAAGAACAAGGTATCGAATTTGCAATTACTTCAAACGGTCAAAAAAAGATAGAGAATTTTTTAACCAATCTTAGAAAGGTCGTGAATTATGGTTTAAGCCCTAAACAGGCCTTATACAGTTTAACGGTGCTGCCAGCAAAATTGCTGCATCAAGAAGACCATGTTGGAACATTGGAAAGTGGGAAACTGGCAAATTTCCTGATGGCTTCAGGGGATATTTTTGATGACAATACCGTCATCTACGAAAATTGGGTGCAAGGTAAAAGATATGCCGTAAGTCAAGAGGAGGATCCTTCAATGCCTGGTACATATTCCTTATCCATTGGTGGCGAAAAGGCTTCTTTAACAGTTAAAGAAGGGAAAAAGGGTTACAACGCAACACTGTTTTATGCAGATTCAACCGAAATAAAAACAGATTTAAAGATGGATGGCGCCATGGTAAGCTTTGAATTTAACAAAGGTCCTGATTCATTTTATCGGTTGGGAGGTTGGATTAGCAATGAACCGGAAAAAACGGTATTACAAGGTAAAGGGCAGCGAAACGATGGTAAATGGGTTGATTGGGAGGCGACAAAACCAAAAGAAGGTTCAGAAGACCCAACAAGTCAACAGAAAAAAACACCTTTACAAAAAAAGGAATTGGGAGATGTTATGTTTCCGTTTGTTGCCTTTGGGAGTGCTGAACAACCAGGGCAAGAGGATATTTTAATAAAAAATACCACGGTTTGGACCAATGAAGATGCTGGCAT
>TARA_R110002049_G_scaffold307668_1_pt1 | contig 12958 bp, 10 predicted proteins | sample TARA_R110002049 | Tara Oceans TARA_R110002049 (sample SAMEA4396941) | marine metagenome | biome: Polar Biome; feature: [SRF] surface water layer (ENVO:00010504); material: water (ENVO:00002006), including particulate matter (ENVO:01000060) such as... | depth 5 m | reverse complement strand
AATCTGAAAACCAAAGCCACCGTTTCTAACGGTGGTTTTTTACTTCTTAAAAATTTCTGCTAAAAATGGCGCTGTTAGTTGCCATAAAATTCTAAAGAATTAATCATTTTATTTTTTATTTGTGTCATCCTAAAAAAGGACAGCTCTATTGGAACTGTCCTTTTTTTTTAAAGCAAAGTATGCAATTCTTATATAAAAACTTTATTCTTAAAATTAGCAACATTTAATCGATCTAACACAACATCTTTAATTTTAGGAATTACATTTTTTAGTAAATAAGGAGGGTAAGCAGCATCTATATCTTTCCCAATTTCTTTATATAATTCTTTCATATACGTTGTATGTACAATGGTTCCTACATTTAGTTTTGCAACTCCCATTCTTATTGCTTTTTGTATATCTTCATCTGCAATTCCTGTTCCGCCATGTAAAACTAATGGAGCTTCAATGGCATCTGCAATTTCCGATAATCTATCAAAATGAATTTTTGGAGTTGTAGGAGTAAAACCATGAGCAGTACCAATTCCAACTGCGATAATATGAGGGTTTGCTTCTTCAACAATTGCTTTTACATCTGCAACACTAGCTAAAAAATCATCATCAGATTTAATAACAACGCCTCTTCCCATAATTTTCCCGATTTCAGCTTCTACTAAAACTCCAGCAGATTCTGCATACCTAACCACTTCTTTGGTCATTGCAATATTCTCTTTTAAACTTTTTTGAGAACCATCTATCATTACCGAATCGTAACCATCATCTATTGCTTTTTTACACATATCTACAGAAATACTATGATCTAAGTGAAGGTAAATTGGTTGTTTAGTAAATGGTTGAATGCCTTCTACCATTTTTTTGCATAAATAGCTGGTGTTTAGCTCAACAACTGGTGGATATGTCATGACCATTACTGGGCAACTAGCTTCTTCTGCAGCCAAAGCAACAGCTTGCATATCATAAATGTCGTTTACATTAAAACCGATTAAACATTTTTGTGTTGCTCTATATTCTTTTACAAGTTGTATTAAATTTTGTTTTTTCATCCTTTATAATTATTAATAATTTAGATTTTTTTGAATACTTCTTCCTGTTGTTGCAGATTTTACAAACTCAAGATTTTGGATATTTGACCAATGATTGAATTCTTTTAAATCTTCTTGCATATGGCCTCTTCCAATAATCCAATGATGATCTAAACCATTGCTTAAAATGGTGCCAACAACAGAAGATGCTTCTACATTTTTTGGGATGACTTCTCCATAAGCACCTCTAAATCTTAAAGGAGAATCTATAATTTCTCCTTCAAAAGATAGCATGCTAGATGCGTGTGGATATTGATATTTGGCAATTGTAATTGCTCCTTTTTCTAACAGAAACTCTAACAACATACCATAAGATTGTTCTTCATCGTAATTATCTAAAATACTATGATTTCTAATCTCAAAACCAGTTTCTTTTCTCATTAGTTTTGTTGATGAACCTCCGCAATGCCACATTCCTAATTTGTTTTCTCTAACATCTAGAATTGATAAATCTGTCAATGTTGGTAATGCATTTCCGTTACTAACTTCATTCATAGTAACCATGGTTATTAAGGCGCCCATATCAGATTCATCTGCCACAGGAATTCCTAAATCTTGCACTAATGCTCCTGCGCCATCTCCAGCGATTTGGTAATTGTCAAACAACTCTGGCCAGTTTTTTAAGGCTACACTAATATATTTTCCTTTACGCGTGTAATCAGCAATTGCTAAACTGAAACGAACAGAAAGAAATAGTTCTCGTTCATTTACTCCTTGAAATTTACAATGCTCAGAATTAATTAATTTTTGAACTATAAAATCTATATCTTCCTTTTTAAATTGATCTCCATGTTTCCAAACGGTCTCAATATCTACTCTATCAACAGATAAACCAAAATGCTTAGCAATAGACATTTCATTTAGTTCACAATCATAAAACCCAGGAACTCTCATTCCTCCAATCATTAAGATAGAAGCATGATACATTCTTTTTTTTGCGCTTACTACTCTAATAAACTTGTCTAAAACAGTATCTAATTGTTTCGATTTTGGTCTATCTAAAACCCAAGAGTATTTAACTTCTAAAGAATTTAGAATGTTTAACAAAAAGTTTTGTCCACACAATCTATTTGCTGTTAATCTTCCTCCTGTAACCTCATCATGAGACCAACTTAATAAAGGTGTTTTTTGCTCTAATAACCAATTCCCCAGCGCTAATGCTAAATCTCCAGCAATGTAAGATGCTTGGTAAATGATTAAACCACTCATGCCTTCTGAATGATATTTATTGAGTACTTTAAGCAAGTCTTGTTTGGTTTGTACAGGCTCGTTTTCTGTTAATAATTGGTTGTTAGATCCAATAACATTTTTGGTTTGTTCTATAGCTTCTTTATAAGATGCTTTTGCTTTCTCCCAATCGAAATGCAACTCAAAACCAAAACCAATTAAACCAATTTTTACATTTTGTTTTTGTGGAGATTTTTCAATTAGCTTTTCCATTTCATCAGATACTAACCCTTTTCTGAATAAAATATCTACGTTTGGATTTAACGAATTTAAAGCTTGTTCTTCTAATATGTTAGCTGTCATGACGTTTTATTTTTAATTAATTTTTAATTAATTCTTCTACTTCTTTTTTTGATGGAAAATAACTTCTACCTCCAAAATGTGTTGCAATGATGGATGCATAAGCAGAAGCAAATTTCATACGATTTTTTAAATTTTTGCCTTCTAATAATGCAATTGCATAGGCTGCATGATAGGCATCTCCACAACCAGTTGTGTCTACTACTTTTGTTAAAAATGCAGGTTGATTCACAATATTATCATTCTCTAATGCCCAACTTCCATTGGCGCCATCAGTAATTACGAGTTGTCCGTCTGTTAAAACTTGTAATTTTTTTAAACATTCTTCGGCATTTTGTAAACCACTTAATAGTTGTGCACCTTCTAGAGGTAAAATAATATGAGCACCTAGAGTTATCATTTCTTTTAGAAGATTTGCATCGCCAGCTTCTATATCTAATACAGAAGGAATGTTGTGTTTTTTTGCTAATTTTAATAACTCTAAATTTCCTTGTATATCATATCCATCAACAAATAATAATTTGCAGTTTTTCACCCAATCTTCTTGAATATCACTTTCACTTAAAGGACAATAATTATTTGTTGAATAAAACACGGTTCTATCACCATTTTCAGCATCTATTTCTACAATTGCAATTGCTGATTGAAAACCGTCTTTTTGAATTAAAAGTGAAGTATCAACATCACATTTTTTGAATTCTTCATTGGCAATTAAACTAAGCGTATTGTTGTCTTTATAACCAACAAACTTTGTTTTTAAACCCCATTTTGCCATAAAACAGGCACCATTTCCTGCAGGAGCACCACCTTGAACCATTATTTTAGATACTTCTTGTTTGGCTCCTTTATGTATTTTCTGCGGAATTTCTGCAAGTATATCCACCACCATCATTCCTGAAACTAAAACATCAAACTTCATATTTTAATTTTTTATTGACATTATTTTTGATGATATAAAATTAGTATAGAAACTCGTATTGTATTAAGTACACTTTTTGCAAAAAAGTGTACTATTTTTCCATAAATTAGTTTTATTTTTATCCATAATTAACACTTTTATATACTTTGAAAGCGGTACTTCAACATATAGATTCTACTTTAAATCAATCTTTTCATTATGAAATTTATCAGAAGAAAGAGTTTGAAACTCCTTGGCATTATCACCCAGAATGGGAATTAACTTTTATCGCAGAAAGCACAGGAATTAGAAGCGTTGGTAATTCTATACAAACCTATAAACCTGGTGAATTAGTGTTAGTGGGTCCTAATTTACCTCATTGTTGGAAAACAAATAGAACCACTAAAAAACTTTCAAAATCGGTAGTAATTCAGTTTAATAAAGATGTGTTAGGTGAGGGTTGGTTAGAAAAAGAGGAGTTTTTATTCATAAAAAAAATGCTTCAGAAAAGTAATTTTGGATTGATTTTTAAAAAGGAAATTGCAAAAAATGTGGGTAAAAAAATGATACTTATGAAAGATATGTCTCCCACTTTGAGGTTAATTGAATTCATAAAATTGCTGCACGATTTATCATTAGCAGAATCTAAAGTATTAAGTTTAGGAACGAGTTTTAATGTGAATTCTGTGGTTTCTGAAAGGGTCAAAAAAATAATAGATTTTGTAGAAAAAAATTACCAACATAAAATTGATGCTTCTCAACTAGGTGCCTTGGTATTTATGACTCCTGTTTCCTTTTCTAAATTCTTTAAGAAGGCATTTAATAAAACGTTTACCTCTTATTTAAATGAATACAGAATTAGTAAAGCTTGCGAATTATTAAAAGAAACAGATGATTCTGTAGAACAAATTGCTTTTGAAACAGGCTATCCTAATCTCTCTTTTTTTCACAGACAGTTTAAGCTTTTTATGAAAAGAACTCCTGCCCAATATCGATTTATTGGGCAAGAATAGAATTATTTTGAAATTATCTCTACCGTTTTACTTTCAAACCCATCAATTGAAGCAATTACTTTTACCATACTGGGTTTATTTCTTTTGGATTGAAGAAGTAACAAGCATCTACCATCTCCAGTAACAATTGTATTTGATTGAAAATCTTGAATATTATCAGCTAAACCATTATCAACGCCTAATAATTTTACATCACCTTCGAAAGTAAAAATCACCTTTTTATTGATTGTTTTTATGTCTCTATTTTGGTCGTCTTTTAGTTGAACTACTATATGAGAAACATCGTAACCGTCTGATATTAAAATTGTTTTGTCTGAAGTCAATGTAAAATGAGTGGGTTTAGTTGTTGATTGTAATTCACTAGAAGCACTATTATTAACGGCTTTTGCAACTAGCTTACCTTCTTGATAAGGAACAAACCAACGTAATATTTTATCTTTATTATCAGATAGATTTTTGACACCTAGAGATTGGTCATTCAAAAACAATTCGACGTTTTCTTGATTAGTATTTACTTCAACTAAAATGGAATCATTTGTTGTGTAATTCCAGTACATATTCGAATTTCTCCATCTATAACTACCTTCTGATTTGGCGGTTACTTTTCCATCAGAATCAACTTTAAATCCTGACTCTTCAACTGGAATTGTACCGATTGAAACATGAGGTTCATCTACCCAAATGCTTTTAAAATAGTTAAAACCTTGATTTTTAAATCCAGCTAAATTCAGCATATCACCAAGCCAAGCTTTTTTTGGCCAACTGTTATGAGCTTCACCCATATAGGCAATTCCTGTCCACATATACATACTATATACTTCAGGATTGTCTAGCATTGTCTGCCAATCATCCCAAGACCCAGGACATTCATTTATGGTAATTTGTTTGTGGGGAAAGTGCTTGTTTGCCCAAGCAATATCTTTATTTCTATAACTATACCCCACAATATCTACAGCATCTGCATAACCAGTAACATGACTTACTTGTGGTAGTACTAAATTAGCAGTTGTTGCACGTGTTGTATCTAATTCTTTCACCCATTTGTTTAGGTTTCTTGTAGTTTCTGCTAAATTATATTCGCCCTTTTCTAAATTATCGAAACGTTTTTTAATTTCTTCTGGAGTTGAGATTGGTGCACTTCCCCAATAATTACCAGAATTTTGTGAGTCGTTTATATCTTTCCAAAAACCAGTTGCAAATCTATAATGTAAGTAGGTCCATTCAATTTCGTTTCCAATACTCCACTCAAAAATACTAGGATGATTCCTGTCTCTTAAAATAGTTCGGGTTAAATCACTTTTATTCCATTCTTGAAAATCTTTTGTGTAACCAGTGGTAATATAATCTGGTTTTCTTTCATGATAATTAAATCGTTTGTCTTTTGGATAATCAAACTCATCAAAAATTTCTGCTTGTACTATAAACCCCATTTCATCACATAAATCTAAAAACTCTTTAGAAAACGGATTATGAGATGTTCTTATCGCATTTACACCGCCATCTTTAAGTAATTGTAATCGTCTCCTCCAAACTTCTTTTGGAACAGCGGCTCCAACAATACCGGCATCATGATGTAAACAGACACCTTTAGCAAAAGTTGGTATGCCATTTATGAGCAATCCTTCTTTTTTATTATGTTCTACACTTCTAATTCCAAAAGGTGTTACATATCGATCCATTATTTTTCCATCTTTTTCAATGGTTGAAATTGCTGAATACATATTGGGAGTATCTGGGCTCCACAACAGAGGGTTGTCAATAAAGGCAGATTGATTAACTATTGTTTTTTCTCCTGATTTTATGTCTTCCTTTTGTGAAACAATGGCTATGGATTTTTCGTTTTTATCCTTAAATTCCGTTTTTATAGTAAACTCTGTTTCTTCTTTTGAATCATTTTTTATATCAATATTAAGATTGACTTTTGCACGCGTTTCAGAGACTTCAGGAGTAGTGATAAACGTTCCCCAAATTGGAATGTGCAATTTATTGGTAGTTATTAATTTTACGTTTCGGTAAATGCCACTGCCTGTGTACCATCTGCTATCGGCATACCTGGAATGGTCTACATAAACAGTTAAGATGTTTTCTTCTTTAGTTGAAAATAATATATCTGAAATATCAAAAAAAACAGGGGAGTAGCCATATGGGTTTTCTCCTAGATACTTTCCGTTAAGCCAATATTTGGCATTGTTATAAACCCCATCAAAAAGAATATATGCCTTTTCAGTTTCTTTATTTATGGGCGTACTAAAGTGTTTTTGATAATAGCCAACGCCTCCAGGTAAATAACCGGTTGCGCCTTCATAAATAGAATCGAATGCATGTTCAGCACTCCAATCGTGAGGTAAACGAATGTCTCGCCAATTTGCATCATTAAAAGGAGTTTTATGTGTTGATGTAGTATCTTTTAGGAGCGTGAATTTCCAATTGAAATTAAAATCGGTTTCTCGATTTACTTGTGTGTTTTTATCACAAGAAACATAGACTGTAAACATTGAAAATATCACTAAATAGAGAAAACTATTATTCATATTTGATAGTTGTAAATTTTCCGTTATTAATAATGAAAACCATTAATAATTATAACACTATATTTTTGAAAGAATTTGTTGATTATCTTCTCCTAGTTTAGGGGAACCTTTTTCAGATGTTAATATGTTTTCATCAAAACGAATAGGGCAACGTGTGGTTTCATACTGAAAACCGTCAGTCATAGTTACTGTTTGAAGCATTTTTAGGATTTTAAAACCTTCATGCTTAAACAAACGTTCCCAATCCATTACATCTGCACACCAAATGTCTGCAGGTTCTAAAATAGATAGCCAATGCTCAGTTGATTTGGTTTCTAAATGATTGGCTAAAACGGATTTAATCTTATCTCTTTTTGTAAACCAGTCCTTAAAATTTGTATAAGGAACAAGTTCTTGGCAAGACAATAATTCTCCTAAAAAAGAAATGTTACCCATAGCCAAAGCCATATGCCCATTAGCTGTTTTATATATCCCATAGGGAGCACCTAAATAAGCGTGTGCATTGTTTGTCTTTGTTCTTTGAGTAGCTTGACCACCGTCATGGAAATAGGTGGTAATAGTTTCAAATTGTAAATCTAAAATTGATTCTAACATATTTACCGAAACTTTACATCCTGTATTTTTTTGTTGTTTTTGAAGTAAAGCTGCTAAAATACCTTGTGCTAAATGAGCGCCAGCAAACATGTCTGCAACTGGTAAGCCTAAAGGTACCGGTCCGTCACCATTATTGCCACTTAAATGCGTGATCCCTGAAATGGATTGCATTAACAAATCTTGCCCAGGTTTATTTTTCCAAGGCCCTTTATTGCCATATCCACTAATTTCTGCGTAAATAATTTCAGGATTTATTTGCTGAACTTCTTCAAATGACAACCCGAAACGTTGCATAACTCCAGGTCTGAAATTATGAACTAAAACATCAGCTTTGGTGATTAATTTTTTGATGATTTCAAAATCCTTTTCATCTTTTAAGTTCGCACAAAAGCTTTCCTTATTTCGGTTAATGGCTCTAAATAGTGATGATTCACCATTTATTTCTACATTGGAAACATACAATTCTCTGCATAAATCGCCAGTTATTGGTTTTTCAATTTTGATAACTCTTGCACCAAAATCGGCTAAACGTAAAGTAGCCACAGGACCAGATAAAAACTGTGTAAAATCCACAACTAAAACATCTTCTAATAATTTCATAATCCAGCCAATTTAAATTCGTCCATTATTTTTTGAGTATGCTCTCCAACTCTTGGTGCTCCTTTTGTAGCAAATAATTTGGTGTCATTTATTTTAATAGGACATCTTGTGGTGTGTACTTGTTCGCCATTACCTAATGTTACTTTTTGGTCGAACTCCAATACGCAAAACCCATCATGAGAAAGTAGTTTTTTATAATCATAAACATCAGAACACCAAATATCTTCAGGTTCTAAAATAGCCAACCATTCTTGTGTGGTTTTTGCAGCAAAAAATGATTTTAAAACACGATATATTTTTTTTCGCTTCAAAAAACTGGGAGATAATTTTTCTAGCTGTTCAAATTTTAAAACTCGTGCTAATTTGGTTAAAGAACCCATAGCTAAAGCAATATGACCATCTGAAGTTTTATAAATGCCGTAAGGCGCATTTAGGTAAACATGAGCACCATTTTCTTTAGCTCTTTTGGGTGCTGATTTACCCCCGTTTAGGTAAGTTGTTAGAACTTCAAATTGTAAATCTAATATGGATTCTAACAAACTAACTTCAACATGACATCCTAAATGGGTTCTGTTTCTTCTAATAATTGCTGCAATAATTCCTTGTACTAAATGCGTTCCACAGTACATATCTGCAACTGCTAAACCCATTGGTGTTGGCGGGTCTTTTTCTTTACCTGTGAGATAAGTTAATCCAGAAACTGATTGTAATAATAAATCTTGTCCGGGTTTATCTTTCCAAGGCCCTTTTGTGCCATAACCAGTGATGGATGCATAGATAATTCTAGAATTAATTTCTTTCACTTGAAGGTAATTCAAACCAATTTTTTCCATAACTCCTGGTCTGAAATTATGAGTCATTACATCTGCTTTAGAAATTAGTTTTTTAACGTATCCTAAATCAGTTTCATCTTTTAAATTAGCGGCAAAACTTTCTTTATTTCTATTGGCCGTTTGAAACACCAAACTGCTATCATCAACAAATAAATTTTTAATGGCAATTTGTCTACCGCCTTCACCTTTATTGGGACGTTCAATCTTTATGACCCTGGCTCCTAAATCTGCTAAACGTAAACCTGCCGAAGGACCTGCCATAAATTGACAAAATTCTAACACAACAATGCCTTCTAATGGTAATTTCATTTATTAGTTTTTTTATAATTATCCATACGCTCCATGGCTTTTCCTTCATAGATTCGCTTTAATTGCCAAAGAGGTCTGTCTAGTTCAAGTTCCCATGTAAAAAGCTTTTTGTACAACTCTTTTACTTTATCGGGGTATTTATAGGCTAAATTATTTGTTTCTGACATGTCTGTTTCTATATTGTATAATTCAGCAGGTCTATCTGGAAATCTTAACATTTTCCAATCTCCATCTCTAATAGCCCCTCTATTTTCTTTTTTCCAGTATAATGTTTGATGCGGTTTTTCGTTAGAATTTTTTAGTATAAATGGAAATAAATTTACGCCATCTATGTTTTCTAAGTCTTTTAAATTACCTCCTGCTTGAGCATAGAATGTTGGTAACAAGTCTAACGTACTAATTGGGTTTTTATATACTGAATTCGGAGGAATTAATTTTGGATATCTTAACAAGAATGGTACTCGAATACCACCTTCTAAATGATTTGCTTTTGTGCCACTCAACGGGTAATTGTTTGATGCATTTGTATCTGATGGTCCACCATTATCATTGGTAAATATTACGATTGTATTGTGCGTCAATTTTAAACTATCTAATGCATTTAAAACCTTGCCACAGGCTCTATCAAGCGATAGAGTCATTGCCGCTACTTGTTTTCTTTTTCCGTCTAAGTTTGGGAATTGCTTTAAATCTTTATTTTCAGCGTCCATTGGCGTGTGTACTGCATTAAAAGATAGCATTAAAAAGAAAGGTTTGTTTATATTTTGTTTTAAACAGGAAACAGCTTCATCTGCAAAAGCATCTGTTAAGTATTTTTTACTTTCTTCAAAATTTTCAAAACCTCTTTCTAATTTGTTTTCAGGGTTTTGGTTTGGATTATTTTCGCTGTATTCGTAATAACTTCTAGCACCACCTCTAAAACCATAAAACTCATCAAATCCACGTTTTGTAGGATGATATTTATCTGCATTTCCTTGGTGCCATTTACCAATTAATGCCGTTTTATATCCCAAATCTTTTAAATAATTTGCCATTGTTTTTTGATTTAAAGGCAACCCCATTTCATCGCCATCTAATGCCGAATTTGTCATATATCCGGGTACATTGTTTTCTTCAAAACCAAAACGTTGCTGGTATTTACCTGTTAGAATTCCTGCTCTTGATGGCCCACAAACTGCTGCGGTTACATATGCTTGAGAAAATTTAACTCCTTGTGAGGTTAACTTATCTAAGTTTGGAGTTTTTACTTCTTTACTACCTTGAAATCCAAAATCTGCATACCCTGCATCATCAGCAATAATAAATAATATGTTGGGCTGAGATTGAGCTACAATAGTATTTATTAAACTAGATACTAGAATTAATACTATAACTAAAAATTTACTTTTTATCATATATACTCCTTTAGAGATTCTTGATACAGTTCATTTAGGTGTTTCAAGAGTTTATATTCATCGCCACCATTCATCATATACGCTCTAATTGGAGCGCCAGCTCTATCTTGAAAATACATATGTCCATGATAACGTGGTCTTAGAAAAGCTCTGTTTAAAGCCGGCAGTGTATCTTTAAAAAAGTCAGCAGTTGCTTCATTTGTTCTTTTATCTAACCACGCTTTTCTATGACCTGGTTGACCGCCATTATCAAAAAACACACCCTTTTGAGTAGTTTCAGAACCCACATATTCAGCAAATTTGGCTGCAATCTCTTGGTGTTTGGAATCTGCTGAAATTGCTAAACCTGTGCCACCCAAAGTGGTGATTAGTTTTTGACCATCAATAGATACCATATCATGAAACTTTAAAAGTTTTCTTGCATAGCCTTCGCGTGAATAATTGGTGTAACCATAAGCAAACGGGCTATAGGCATACTCATCAGTTAAAGTCATGGCTTCATAGACTTTTATGGGGTTCCAATCGTAACTTTCTGACTTGATGTTTTTACCTAATTCTCTTAATAACTGTAATGCTTTAATTCCTGTTTTTTCTGAAATAACCTGACTTTCTGATGTGCACACATCTTCTCCAAGTGTTGAACAAATCATATAAAAACTCATTAAAGTGTCCTGAGGAATTCCAGGAATTGCAACAGTTCCTTTTTTAGATAATTCTATTAAATCTGAATATGTTTCTGGAAATTTCCAACCATGTTTCGAGAATAAATCGGGTCTACTTGCAGCCACAGGTGTTGCAGCATCTATTGCTAATGCCCATTGTTTTCCGTTAAAAGAGTAACTTTCATGAGATTTTCCAACAGAATTATTGGCTTGATAATTTAGGTATTCTTCTGATAAAAAATTATTTAATGGTAAAATAACTTCTGTTCTGGCTGCAAAGCCAGTCCAAGGATGATCAATAATCAAAAAGTCAAAACGTTTTGCTAGTTCGTTAATTGGCTCATCTGCAAAAGCTTGTAACGACCTTTTTTCCCAAGTAATCTCTACTTCTGGATGTAATTCAGAAAATCGCTGCGCACAAGCAACGATTGATGTAAAACCACGACTATGGTTCCATGTGATGCCTTTTAATTTTACCATTTTTTATTCGTAATTCATATAAATTGTACGTTTCTGTAGGTACTCTTCAACACCATAAATGCCATCTTCACCACCAATTCCAGCTTTTTTATGGCCTGAATGATACCCTTGTATATAGCCAACAATTTGCTTGTTCACAAAAATGGTCCCAATTTGAAACTCTTGAATTGAACGCATTATGAGTTTGTGGTTTTCAGTATATAAATACGCAGACAAACTATCATCACGTTGGTTTAAGAGCTCTTTAGCCTGTTCATAACCATTAATTTTAACTATTGGTAAAACGGGTCCGAACATTTCTTCTTGTATGGTTGAATGTTGAGGTTTTACATTTGTAAGAATGGTTGGTTCATACCAATTACCTTTTTCAAATGCTGCACCTTCTGGTCTTTTTCCGCCTAGAACTAATTCTGCACCCTGTGCTACATTCTCGTGCACAATCTCATTAATTCTTTTTAAAGCAATAGGACTTAAATTTGGTCCCATATCTACATCGGTCAATGGATTTCCAACTTTTATTTTTCGAACTCTTTTAATAAGTTTTTCTGTGAATTCATCTGCTACTTTGCTATCAACAAAAACCATTTCGTTGCAGATACAAACCTGTCCACAGTTTGCATACCTTGAAATAGCAGCAGCCTCAACAGCTTTATCAATATTAGCATCTTCTAAGACAATAAAAGGTGCTTTTCCGCCCAATTCTAAAACCAAACCAGCAACATTTTGAGAAGCACCTTTGTAAATAGCCTGTCCTGCTCTTGTGCTTCCAGTCATAGAAATTAACTTTGTGATAGGGTTTTCTACTAAAGCGGCTCCAACATTGTGTCCATACCCAACAACCATACTAATAACACCTTTTGGCAAACCAACTTCTTCAATAATCTTACAAAATTCTGATGCGGATACTGGTGTTAATTCCGATGGCTTAATAACCATTGTGTTTCCTGTGATTAAGGCAGGACCTATTTTACGACCAATTAATGCCAGAGGATACCTTAAATCCGCAAGCTTCCTCTAAAAAGAAAAGGAAAAGTC
>TARA_R110002049_G_scaffold205321_1_pt1 | contig 12967 bp, 19 predicted proteins | sample TARA_R110002049 | Tara Oceans TARA_R110002049 (sample SAMEA4396941) | marine metagenome | biome: Polar Biome; feature: [SRF] surface water layer (ENVO:00010504); material: water (ENVO:00002006), including particulate matter (ENVO:01000060) such as... | depth 5 m | reverse complement strand
AATGAGCCAGTACTGCATGCACAACAACGAAGATTCTTGGTGGGAGTATGACGCCAGAGGCATACCACTCTGCCGAGTATGCGAAAAATGCCGCGATGTAAAACTCAGTGCTTACCGAGGCGATGTACTAACTGACCCTAATTATTACAGCGACGAACCCATTGAGGAGAGCCAGTAATGGAAGACTTTGAGACATCAATGGAGTCAGTCAGCAGGCGCGTCGAATGGTGCAAAGCAGTAGAGACAGTCGAACTGGCTGTGCGCTTCAAGCTTGACGCAATGAACACCCGATTCTCAAAAGAAAGCGAAAACGATAGGGAAAAATTAGCCCAAGCATGGGCGCGAATACTACAAGGCTAACAAACTCACTAAAACAGGGGACATAACATGTTCACAGCAGGACTTATTGCAGCAGCTGGTCTGCTCTTTCTACTATTCAAATTCAATCTACGACGCATTGCACGCTTTGACATTGCAATCGACGTCATAGCTACATTTTTCTTGATGTGGATATTCGCAGGCACGTTTGCCGGGATGGTTGCAGGCCTTACTGCAGGCTTAATCATCAGCATCGTGCTGTTTGTTGCAAAGCGATCAATGCGCACAGAAAAACTCGGCCTATCAAAGACCGATAAATTCCCCTACCGAAAATTCGGTTGGAAACCCGTCAACCCCAAGTAAGGAATACACATGTCAAAACCAATGTTATGTGCAGTCACTGACGATGCATCGTATGACGCAAGTGACCATGCAGAAGAGCTAGGTTTCTACAAAGTTAAACGTATAGATCCTGCGTTAGCAGAACCAGAAAACCGCCCTGAATACATGTCACTAAACAAAACCCTCGAGCCGCTTATCACTGAGTTCGGTGGAGAACCTTCCATCGATGAGAACGGCACAATACACATAGACTGGAGCAATTTATGAGATCAGTATCACCAACAGAAGCAGACGAAGAACTAGAAGTAAACGGCAAAGCCGGGATCAACACCATGATATGGGGTCCTCCGGGGTCAGGTAAGTCTGACATCGTTTACGATTACGGCATGCGAATTGGCGCAAAGATATATGAACTGCGTGCCAACCTCTTTGACCCCGTAGACGTACGCGGTGGTCTTAAAGTAGTAGAGCAAAAAGACGGTAGTTACCGAACACGCTACGGTGTGCCAGAAGATTACCCACCCTCTGACTACCTCGGCTTAGTACTGCTGTTCATTGAAGAACTACCAAACGCACCTAAAGCAACAATGAATGCTTTACTACAATTGTTACTAACAGGACGTATTGGCACATACACATTACCGATCAACACAATCATTGTTGCAGCGGGCAACCGAGCTTCCGATCGTGCCGCGGTCCATGAAATGCCAACACCTGTAAAAAATCGATTTGCACACATCGAACTAGAGCCAACAGTCAATGACTTTTGTAAGTGGGCTATGGTCAACAACATCGATGAGTCAATCACATCATTTCTACGTTACAGACCTAAGTTGCTGCACTCAATGGATGCCACAGAAAACGCATTCCCAACGCCTCGTACATGGGCAATGCTTAACAAAAAGCTACCCTTCATCAAAAACATGTTCACAGGATGTGCATCAGTCATAGGCGACGGAGCTGCTGGTGAGTACATTGCGTATCGAGCAGTTTACAAAGAAGTGCCCGACCCACAAGACATTATCAAAAAGCCCTCAACTGTAAAAGTACCTACCGAAGCGTCAGTACTCTATGCAACCGCAGGCGCACTTGCCAATGTCGCTGAACCAAAAACATTCAAGGCCATCATGAAGTATGTCAACCGCATGCCGCCTGAATACCAAGTAGTAGCCATCCGTGACTCGTTATCAAAAGATATGTCTTTGCAGAGCCACGATTCGTTTACTAAATGGACCGAAGCAAACGCTGACGTCTTAATGTAAGACCCCTTAACTAACCTTTGGAAACCTAAAACATGAAAAAGAATATCGAAATCACTATCGAAAAAAATATCGCTATACCAGAAAGACACACTATGAAGAACAAAACCAAGTACGCATTTATTGCAGATCTTGAAATTGGCGATTCTTTTGTTGTGCCTAACAAGAAAATAGCTGACCGAATAACAGCTGCTATGTACAACTACAGCGTAGAAAACGAAGAAAATAAAAACGGCTCATCAATCCGTCAACAAACAGATGGCACCTATCGTGTTTGGAAAACCGCCAAGCGCCCTTATAAAACTGCAAAGACAGTAAAACTTGACCGCGTTGTAAACTTTTAATAAGCGCGTAAGGAAACGTCTATGAAATGTATAAAACATGGAGACAAAATTATAAGAGTCTCCGATAAAGAAGCCGCTATTAAAGTTCGTAGCGGCTGGCAATACTGCCCTAAATCCGAATATAAAAAGAAGGAGACATAACATGGCTTCAGTTCGATTATCTAAAGAGCTACGCGACCGAATATTGAACACTGCAATGCTAGCTTTTAGAAAAACCAACCCTGATCCAAAACCTACAGCAGAATTTTGCCAAAAATTAGTTTCTGCTATCAACAACAGTCCTGTACAGGCAGCTGTTAGACGCGTATTACAAGCGCATACAGAACCCAACGGCGTTGTAAAAATCTATAAATCTTTTTCGATGCCTAACTTACTGCCTCAAACGCTTAACCCTAGTACTTTCAAGCTTCAAGGCGAGCCTAGAAGCTCTGAAGAAAAAGGACTAGCAACCGGCCGCAATTACGGACGCGATCCAACACCAGCACTACAGCTTGTTGTAGACATGCCTGCTCCTGTTATGGTTTTTCATGCTCCCGACAGGTATAAAAGTGACTCTGACACATTACCTCTGCACATATCAGATCTTGATGAAGCAGATCAACAACCTATATTAGACGAAATGGTAAGGCTCTTAACGGAAGAAAAACTAATAAATGAAAAGTTTAGTAACTATCGCTCCAGCATAAGGGACTTACTCGACAAGTGTAATACAGCGCATCAGTTCGTAGAAGCATGGCCAGCAGGCGACGCTTTCTTAGACACTGACACAAAACTATCAATGCACGAAAAAGTAACGCGCGCACAGTCAGCACGCAACCGCCGAGAAGCTGTTAACTTTGACTCTACCGTCGCTAATCAAGTAGTACTCACATCTAAATTAATTGGAGCGTAGTATGTCCAGCGAAACCATGATGCTAAAAGCACGCACACGTATGCTAATGGAAGCGCCGTTCTTTGGCGCATTGTCGTTAAAGCTCAAGCTAGTAGAAGACGACACAATACAAACATTAGCTACTGACGGCGTACGTCTACTATTTTCACCTAAGTTCATCGAGAAGTTAACACCCCTTGAACTAATAGGCGGCGTAGCTCATGAAGTCATGCACTGTGTGCTCAACCACCACACACGACGTGGTGAGCGAGACCCGCATATATGGAACGTAGCATGTGACCTTGCTCTAAACCCTATACTTGTAAAATCTGGGTTTATATTACCTAAAGGCGCACTAAACGATCCTAAATACCATGACATGTCCGCTGAACAAATCTACAACCTGATCTATAACGACTGCCCAGAAGGGCAGAAGTGGGGCTTTGTTCTTGACAGTACTAAAGGTAACGACGAAACAAACTCTGCTAACGAAGCTGACTGGCAGATTGCAGTTACACAAGCAGCTGAAGTTGCAAGGCAACGAGGTATGTTGTCAGGCGATATAGAAGAAGCTATTGCAGATATCGTTGCACCTTTAGTCGACTGGTGTAATGTACTATGGCCATTCTTCACATCACTGACTAACTTAGACTACTCATGGCGTAAGCCACATCGCGGTTACATCAGCGAAGACGAGTACTTACCGTCTATGTACAGTGAGCAATGTGGACCAATAGCCATATGCAGAGACACCAGTGGATCAACCTACGAGTACCAAGAGCAATTCTGTGGCGAGCTCAACGCTGTAGTCAGTGACATACAACCAGAAAAAGTTGTTGTTGTACAAACTGACTATGTAGTACAAGAAGCGTACGAGTTAGAGCACGGCGACAAACTACCCGAGCTTACGTTGAAAGGTAACGGAGGCACTGCTTTCTATCCTACGTTCGAGTACCTAAACGAAAATTACCCTGATCTAGAAGCAATTGTCTACTTAACAGACCTTGAATCTGATCCTGATGATTTTGTTAGGTGCGAACAACTAGCAACGTGCCCGGTACTTTGGGTGTGTACCAACAAGCTCAAAGCACCATTTGGGGCTACGGTACAAATAACACTATAAATCCTTCTATTTAATTTGACATATTAGTGTTAGTAATATTAGTATTAGTAATAATCTACTTCCGAGGAGTAAGCCAAGGGTTCCCCTCCCTTAATAACAAGCTTTGCGCACTTGTGGCTACAACGCGCTTTTATTAACTGACAAACGAGTAACAACTTATGGCGTTCGCACACTTTGGTATTAACAGTCCCCAACCATCAGAGTGGGACAGATTGCGAAGACAGCATCCTGCCGTTGAAAAACCCTCCATTATTATCGAAAACAACCCTACGGACGTAGCTATGCAGGCCGCACATAACTTTGACGATCAAGAAGACATGGTCAATTCACCAAACCACTACGCATCAGGCGACATAGAGTGTATCGATGCTATACAAGCATCAATGACTCCAGAAGCTTTTCAAGGGTACTGCAAAGGAGCAGCGCTTAAGTACTTGTGGCGTTATGAGCGAAAAGCAAAACCGTTAGAAGACTTAAAGAAAGCACAGTGGTACCTCAACAAACTCATATCAACGATTGAATAACTCTAAATCTCGAGGAGCGAGCAATGGACATAAACGAATACCTTAAGCTAGAACAAATACACGACGAAGAAACCCGTCAAAACGTTATGCAAAGCGAAAACCTAAAGTTTGTCAATGTATGGATGAAGACTCGCCAACCAGAAATATACAACGATCTTATGCATATGTTTAGCGAGATGGAAAACCAGATATACGCGCAACGCGAATGTGAGTCCTCTCAAGATGACATACCTTGGATCTAACTATGTACCTACTAATTGAAATTACTTTATCAATTACAGCCCTAGCCACCTTCCTTATGCTGTTAAAAGGGTCGTGGTTAATAATTCAAGACAAAGAACACCAACACCAACAACTAAAATCTAAGGGACAACAATGTCAATCGGTCAAACCTACAAGTACAAAACACAACGAAAAAAACTAACCGCAGACATAAACGCCTTTTTAGAAGCAGGGGGAACAATACAACACCTCCCTTACGGCATCAAAAGAGATGACCGCGTTAGCTACAACAACCACAGCAAAAACAAACCGCCTAAAAAATAAGGTCTCTTACATCATGGATTTGATTACTCTCGACTTTGAGACTTACTATGACTCAAACGTCAGTCTTCGCAAGCTCAACACAATGACCTACGTCAAACACGAACTGTTTAAAGTGCAAGGCGTAGGCATTAAAATAAATGATGGCCCAACAGAATGGTTCGGTGCCGACGAAACAGCCGACGCACTACACAAGATAGACTGGAGTAGCTCCGCCATACTGTGTCACAACACAAAGTTTGACGGCTACATACTTACGCATCATTACAAACTGACACCTAAGTATTACTACGACACACGTGCAATGAGCAGCGGACTCTTCCCCGGTCAATCAGCGTCGCTTAAAGACTTAGCTATAAGATTGTTTCCATTCAACGACAAGATGCGGAAGGGCGATGACCTTATAAAAACTAAGGGTATTTACGACTTACCGCCAGACATAGAAGAAGCGCTCGGCACTTACTGCATACAAGACTGCGATGTTACTCATGCGTGCTTCTACAAGATACTATCAAGCTATCCCGTTGAAGAGCTCGACATCATTGATCTAGTGTGCCGTATGTTTTGCGAGCCGGTTATTAAAATAGACCGACCCCGATTAGAAAAATACCATCAGCAAGAATACAACAATGCCGAAGCTGTAATAATAAATTCAGGCATCGATAGAAAAGTATTGTCCAGTAATCAACAGTTTTCTAGTTACGTACAAGACGTGCTAGATATCGTGCCGCCTACAAAGAAAAGTCCAACAACAGGTAAAAATATTCCTGCCCTTGGCAAAAACGATTCAGGCTTTCAACAAATGGCAGTCATGTACCCACAGCATAAAAATATATGGGACGCACGCGTCATGGTTAAAAGCCGATTATCAGAAACGCGTAGCAAAAGACTACTAGACTCAGCTAACGACGATGACACTCTGCCCGTACCGCTGCAGTATTATGCTGCACACACTGGCCGTTTCGGCGGTACAGAAAAACTTAACCTGCAGAACCTCCCGCGTAAATCAGAACTTCGTAAATGCTTAATAGCGCCAGACGGACACTTTGTTTACGTAGCTGATTTAAGTCAGATCGAAGCTCGCATGCTCGCATGGCTAGCCGGGGAGAAAGAGCTGTTGCAACAATTCAGAGACGGCGTTGATGTTTACAAAGCGTTCGCCTCTAAAATATATAACAAACCTGTTAATGAAATTACCGACCAAGAACGATTTGTCGGCAAAGTAGCAATCCTTGGCCTTGGCTATGGCATGGGCCACAAGAAGTTTGCTATGACACTACGAGCTGGCGCTATGGGTCCTGCTATTAACTTTAGCGACGCCCAAGCCAAAGAAGTAGTAGATACTTATCGTGCTACTTACCCACGAATTAAATTACTATGGACTAAGTTAGAAGACCTAGTAAAACAAACTATGCACAAAGATAACTTTGGGTATCAATATGGTCCACTCATTGTTGAACACCACGCGCTTCGCATGCCCAATGGCATGGCACTTAAATACGAAGGACTGCGGACAACAATGGAAGGGCTAGCCTACCAATCACGAGGCAAAACAACGTATACGTACGGAGGTCGTATTACAGAAAACGTGATTCAAGCGCTGTCTAGGATAATAATAACCGACAGTATGCTGCGACTTAGTCGTAGGAAAGAAGAGCGCGTTGCACTCCAAGTGCACGATGAAATAATTATTATTGCTACTAATACTTCGCCTCATGCTACAATGGAAAACATCATAAAAGATATGTGTATAGCGCCTTCTTGGTGCTCGACTATTCCACTTGACGCAGAGGGCGGTTTCGATACCAGCTATAGTAAATAATGTCACGATTAGTACTAACAAGAAAAACTAACGAGTCAGTTGTTATTCACAAAGACGGCGACACAATGGTTGTGCTAAACGTAACTCGCATTGATCGTAACCAAGTTCGCCTTTCTTTCGAAGCAGACACGGATATAAAGATTGATCGCTCGGAAATCTTTTTTCATGATGAGAATAATTAGTAATACTAATACCTAATTAACAGCAGGAGCTAGTTTATAAATGCAAGTAACTTTTTTGGAGGCAACGAACGGCCTTCGATTAAGCAAGCACTACTCTCTCGAAAGAATGTTCACCCCGTATCCGCACGTCAAAGCAGTGTCATCGCACACACATGACGTATCCGCCGATCTTAAAGGGTTAACAGAGTTAGAGCGGCTTATCCGTGAACATGGGGCACTAGGGCATTGTATGCTGAAGGGTGATCTAAAGCGCGACTTAATCGGAGAAAGTAGGGCAGGGCACACTAATAGGACAGCCCTGTCTAATCTATTGGTTTTAGATGTAGATGGCGTAATTCTACCTAGACCCTTAAACACAAACAAACTTAGCAGCGCAGATGTACAGTACCTCTCAAATCAAATTATTGGAGAGCTACCGCAAGAATTACAAAACGTTAGTTATATTGCACAAGCATCATCAAGCTTAGGACTCAAAGGCGATAAGACATCGTTGCATATCTTTATGTTTCTTAAAACAGCTATGCCGCCTAAAACTATCAAACTTTGGTTGCAAGATGCTAACTTCGAATCAGACTTATTTGCGTCTCAATTAGGGCTATCAGTAAACGGTCAGTCTTTAAAGTTTCCGTTAGATTCGTCAGTAGCAGACAACTCTAAGCTGGTGTTTATTAGCACGCCTTCTTTTGCTGACGCTACTCACAATCCGTTTGAAGATGACGACGACAGAATAATACTAGTGACCCGAGATAACCATGCTTTCGATCTCGGTGTGATTATGCAGAACGTGTCGCCACAAAAAGTGTACGAGAAATCACAAACTTGCAAAGACAAACTACGCGAAGATGCAGGCTTTAGAAAGAAACAAGTAAAAACACGCCTAGCTTCAATCGACAGTATCACTGAAGAAGTACTCGTTAACCCTGACCGTATGTCTATCAATATCGCAGACAGTACAAATTTTCCATACGTACGTTGTAACATCAACGGCGGTGACTCATCTGCGTACTACTTCAACATAGAAAAACCTACGTACATGTATAACTTTAAAGACGAGCCTATCTTCGAAATAGAAAAAGCCGACCCTGATTTTTACGTGTCTGTATTTGATACCTTTGCAGAGCATATGCAAGAAGCAGGACGCGCAGAGTTCCCGGTCATCATGCGTGACTACAACACTGATACTTTTTTCAACGGTGTGTACGATCCAAACACTGAACAGTTTTCTGAGGACTATCCGTTAGTTCCTTGTAATAAAAACAACGTAGAGGATTTCTTTATGAGCCACGGCAAAATAGCGCCTGACTTTATTCCCGACGGGCGCGTTGTGTTTGATCCTACATCTAACGATTCGTCAGTTAACTTTACAAAAGTACCTTACTACGTCAACACCTACACACGCACCAAGTATGTGCTGTCTCCAGATAAGCCTGCAACACCCATTGAGTTTGGCTACGCTAAAACAATAAAAGACACATGCCCGTTAATATACCGTGTGATTTATCACATGCTAGGCGAAGGTGACGAAGAGTTTGAGCGCTTCATTAACTGGCTTGCTCACATATACCAAACTCGAGAAAAGACTAAAGTTGCATGGGTACTCACAGGTACACAAGGAACGGGTAAAGGTGTCTTCTACTCACGCATATTACGTAAACTATTTGGCAACGATCACGTACCAATGCGCTACTTGCAAAATATGGAAGAGCAATTCAATCTCTACATGCGCGACGCGCTGTTTCTTATTGTCGATGAATTTCATATGGCATCTTCTTCATCGGGTGCGAGTAAGATGGCTGACAAGCTCAAAAGCCAAATTACAGAACCGACACTAACAATACGAGGTATGCGTGCTAACCAAAAAGAAATACCCAGTTACACTAATTATATATTTCTTACTAACAGAGTTGACGCAGTCAACATAGAATCTGGCGATCGACGCTACAACATTGGCCCTCGACAAGATACCAAGCTCATTGTTAAGTACCCTGACATGCCCAAGCGTCTGGCAACAAAAGAAATAGACAAAGAGCTGTACGCATTTGCAGGCGCATTATCTACTTTTAAAGTAAGTCAACGTTTTGTAGAGCAACCTATCGACAACACAGCTAAAGAACAGATGCGTAACGTAAGCATGTCTGTGTTTGATGAGTTCTGCCAAGCAATCAAAGACGGCAACCTGCCATACTTTGCTGACATATTAGAAATTAATACCGCATCTGTCTTACATGCAAACGAAATTATCGCAGCACAACGACTTGTTAAAAGCTGGATTGCAAACGCGTTAGACGACTACACAGTTATTCCCAGAGAACACTTGCGTACAGTATTCCATATACAGACGGAGCAAACACCGCGTTATTCTCAACGAGACTTCAGCAAGAAACTCAGTCGTAACGGCCTTGAGCCAGAAAGAAAACGACCGTTTAGCGCAGGCAAAGAAACTAACCCAATACTAGGCTTAGTTGTTTCGTGGAACATCAATGGTGAAGAGCAACAAACTCTAATCGACGGGTACTTTGAGGACAACGATCAGCGCCTTTTAGCTTGATCTAACTATATTAGGGATGCTAATAACGTGATTCAACTTACACAAGAAAATAGACCCGACAAGATTAAACCTTTAGAAACGCTTTTTGATTTAGGCGAGATAAAATCATGGTCTTACTCAGGACTAAAAGTATTCGAACAATGTCCTTTTCGTTCCTATCTAGCTAGAGTAAAAAAGATACGCGAAGAGTCTGGCCCTGCAGCAGAGCGCGGCACCGTCATACACCAAGAAGCAGAAGACTACGTCAACGGTACTCTTGGTGAGTTTCCTGACACACTTAAAAAATTCAAAGACGACTTCGAAGAACTGCGTAACGGTTTTATTAATGCGCAAGTAGAACTAGAAGGGGACTGGGGCTTTGATACCGAATGGAAAGCAGTAGGTTGGAATGATAAAAATACGTGGGCACGTGTAAAACTAGACGCACTTGTACACCAAGATGAAACTTCAGCACGCGTTATAGATTACAAGACCGGCAAGAAGTGGGGTAATGAGATTGCACACAGCCAACAAGCATTGCTTTACGCCATTGCAACCTTCATGCGATACCCAAACATACAATTTATTCAAACCGAAATTTGGTATTTAGATAAAGGCGAAACAACAACAAAGCAATTCACCCGAGAACAAGCCATGCAGTTTATGCCTAACTGGCATAAGCGTGCAGTACGCATGACTACAGCGGATAACTTCCAACCAACACCAAGCAAAGACGCATGTCGCTGGTGCCAGTACGGCCAAGGCGATGAGCCACTATGTGAATGGAGAGCTACATAAAACAATGATTAATATCCTTTTAAAACTATGGACCGCTTTTGAAATAATACTGTTTTTAGAATGGCGGCGAAAACAGAAAGCACAAGAACAGGAAGAAGAAGACCTATGCAATTCACCTACGCAAGCACCCCCAAAGAACACATCCGATACACCTTAAAAACAGATCCCCCGGACGCCATCTACTGGACAACTTACAGACTAAAAAAATCAGATGTAGTGCTCCTAGACAAATTTGATAAAGCTACGACGGCGCTTATAAAACAGGAAATATTTGATGACATCATTAGCACAGAACCTAATCCCAGCAGTAAATCTAAGACCACCATCAACCCGATACAAGAAAAGCGTAAAGTCTCCCAACCACAATATGTTAAAACGCGGAAAACAAAACGCAAAGCTGGGTGACAAAATTACAGTTAAAATGTGGAAGGGCATGACAATATACTCTCTTACACTAGAAGAGCGCGCTACATGTCCTGCAGATTGCGAACAATGGGATAACTGTTATGGTGACAACATGCCGTTCGGTCATCGCTTTGACCATACGGCAGCTGACTTTATACCTAAATTAGGAACCCATCTAAACCAATTAAACAATAAACACCCTAACGGTTTTGTTGTAAGGCTTCATGTACTGGGTGATTTTTATAGCATTAGATACATAATTCAGTGGCAGTTGTGGTTAAGTCAGTACGAAAACCTACATGTGTTTGGGTATACGCATCATAAAATAACAACCACTATTGGCACTTGCATCAACAGCGTCAATGAGTTGCACCCGTCTAAATTCCGAATACGTTTTTCGGACGATTACGACACAGAATTTAGTGCGCATGTAGGAAATAATACAAATGTTATTGGCGGCATCATGTGCCCTGAACAAGTAGGCAAAACAGACAGCTGCGCGACATGTGGCTACTGCTGGTCTAGCAAAAAACCAGTTCATTTTATTGAGCATTAATATTAGTTATGCTAATATAACGAACTTAATCAATATAAAATTAAGTAAACGAGAGTCAATATGCTGGAAGCTTTTGAACATCAAAAAATAACGTCCGAATTTATTATTAATAACCCTGCAACGCTAATAACATCCGACCCCGGCACAGGTAAAACGCGTAGTGTAATAGACGCATTTGCCAGCAGGAAAGGCGGGCGCATGTTAGTACTAGCCCCGTTATCAATACTCGGTGCCAGTTGGGGAGACGATATAGAAAAATTTGCGCCCCATTTAACGTACGTACTTGCGTACGCAAAGAATCGTGAAAAAGCATTCAAGTCAGACGCTGACATTATCATCACTAATCATGACGCTGTTAAGTGGCTAGTAAGTAACTTAAGCGTGCTCAAAGGCTTTGATACGCTATGTATTGACGAGTTTACTGCATTCAAAAACAAAGCCAGTCAACGTAGTAAATCAGCACTAAAAATATCAAAACGGTTTACTTACAAAATAGCTATGTCAGGTACGCCTAACAGCAACACGATCTTAGACATATGGCATCCGACGTTGTTAGTCGACGGAGGTGAGCGGCTTGGAAACAATTTCTCTAAGTTCCGTAGTCAGGTATGCACCTGCTTTAACAACGGCTTTGGCCAACAGTGGCAAGATAAACCTAACGCAGAAGCAATCGTTGGCGAACACATTAAAGACATCAACATTCGTTACACGCTAGAAGACTGCATTGATATGCCACCGCAAACATTCAGAACAATGTCGACAACGCTGCCACCAAAAATACTGCAACAATACAAAATACTCGAATCAGAATCTGTGCTGTACACCAATACAGGAACTATAAACGCTGTTAATGCGGGTTCAAAAGTTAAAAAGTTGTTACAGCTATGCACAGGAGCAGTGTATGACGAAAGCGGTGTAGCGCAAGGTATTCACAACGAACGATATGAGCTAGTCATGCAGTTAGTTGAGCAGCGTAAACACACGTTAGTTGCTTTCAATTGGAAACACGAACGCGATCATATGGTAGCGCTTGCTGAAAAAATGAAAATTAACTACGGCGTTATTGACGGTTCAACGCCCGCTCCAAAACGAAAAGACATTGTAGATCGTATGCAAGCAGGCCAGCTGCAGGTTGTGTTCTGTCACCCCCAATCAGCAGGCCACGGTCTAACAATGACTAAAGCAACAACGATTATATGGGCCTCGCCTACTTACAACGCTGAGCATTATGCGCAATTCAATCGACGTATTTACCGTGCAGGCCAAACCCTTAAAACAGAAGTCATAAAAATTGCAGCAAAAGACACGTGGGAAAACTCAGTGTTTGAAAAACTAGAAGGTAAGTTAACCAAG
>TARA_R110002049_G_scaffold80402_2_pt1 | contig 13010 bp, 13 predicted proteins | sample TARA_R110002049 | Tara Oceans TARA_R110002049 (sample SAMEA4396941) | marine metagenome | biome: Polar Biome; feature: [SRF] surface water layer (ENVO:00010504); material: water (ENVO:00002006), including particulate matter (ENVO:01000060) such as... | depth 5 m | reverse complement strand
TTCTTTCAAGTAGATGGACAAAATACATTTTCAGAAATTTTAAATACTGTTAATAATATAAGTATAGGGGCTACAATTGTTGGTTTTATAGGTTTAGCTATTTTAATACTTTGGAGCAGCGTTTTGTCTAAAAAAGGTAAATTTTTTCAGATAATACAAGGTCCTTTAGTTGCTGTAGTAGTTGGTATTGTATACTATTTTGTAACAAATGGTAACTCAAAATATGGTATTAATGCACAACACTTGGTAAGTGTACCTGTTCCAGATAGTTTAGATTCTTTTTTAGGACAGTTTAGTTTTCCCAATTTTAGAGCAATTACAAATCCACAAGTTTGGGTAACAGGTTTTACAATAGCCTTAGTTGCAAGTTTAGAAACTTTGTTATGTGTAGAAGCTACAGATAAATTAGATCCACATAAAAATGTAACACCAACAAATAGAGAGTTGTTGGCGCAAGGAACTGGAAATATTGTTTCTGGTTTAATTGGAGGTTTACCAATAACGCAAGTAATTGTAAGAAGTTCTGCAAACATACAATCTGGTGGTAGAACTAAGTTGTCTGCTATTATTCATGGTTTTTTATTATTAATTTCTGTAATTTTAATTCCTACTTTATTAAATAAAATTCCATTATCTGTTTTAGCTGCTATCTTATTAATTGTTGGTTACAAATTAGCAAAACCTTCTGTTTTTAAAGAAATGGTGCAATTAGGTTGGAAACAATGGATACCTTTTACAGTAACTGTTGTAGGTATTGTTTTTACAGATTTATTAGTTGGTATTGCATTAGGTTTGGCAGTTGGTATTGTTGTAATTCTAATAAAAAGTTTTCAAAACTCTCACTTTCTTCATATTGAAGATAAAAGTAATGGAAAACATAGAATTAAAATGACATTAGCAGAAGAAGTAACTTTCTTTAATAAAGGTGCTATTTTAAAAGAATTAGACAGTTTACCTAGAGATACATATTTAGAATTAGACGTTAGAAAAACTAGATATTTAGATAATGATATTATAGAAATTTTAGAAGATTTTGCTTACAAGGCTAAAGAAAGAAATATCGATATTAAATTAACATCAGAAAGAGGAATTGTAGAAAACCCATCGAGTTACATAGAGTTTTTTAATTTAAGACCGAAAAAAACAGCTTAAATTATGGGGCAAAAATGTAAAATATTGGTGCTTTCTGATATAGATTCATCAACAGAAAAAATTATAAAAAATGGTATAAACTTGGCAAAAATTGTTGATGGAGAAATTAACTTTTTCTGTGTTAAGAAGGCTACAGATATAGTAGAAAAAGAAAGCCAGCTTTCTGCTATGAGAACAATAAATGAGAAATTTTTAGAGGTAGATAATAAAATTAAAAAAATTATTAAAGAGCAATCTAAGAATGAAAACATAAAAATTGACTATAAAATATCTTTTGGAAATTTAAAAAATGAAATTAGCAACCAAATTAAAGTAACCAACCCAGATATTATTGTTCTAGGAAAAAGTAAATCTAAAGTTTTATCTTTTATTGGAGACAATATAATAGACCACGTTCTAAAAGAATATTCTGGTACTGTTATGGTTACTTCAGATAATAATTTACTGGAAGCTAATTCAGAAATATCTTTAGGCTTACTAGACAATATAAATACATTTTCCAATAAATATGCAGAAACTATTGTTTCGTATTCAGATAAATCTCTAACATCTTTTTGTATTAATGATGATAAATTAGGATCTAAAAACATAAACGATACCTCAAAAAAAATTGTAGAATTTGTTTTTGAAAAAGGAGATAACGTAATAAAAAATATCTCTAATTATTTATCTAAAAGCAAAGTAAACGTACTATTTATTAATAGAGAAAAACAAGAGTTAAATTCTGTAAAACCAAATATTAAAAGCATAATCAAAAATCTTGATTGTTCTTTAATTTTAACAACATAAAAAAACATGAAAGCACATACAAAAGAAACACAAGCAACCATGACGCCTAACAAAGCGTTAGACTTTTTAATGGAAGGAAATGTAAGATTTCAAAACAATTTAAAAGCGAATAGAAATCTTTTAGAACAAGTAAACGATACTAGTGAAGGACAATTTCCTTTTGCAACAATTTTAAGTTGTATAGATTCAAGAGTCTCTTCAGAATTAGTATTCGACCAAGGATTAGGAGATATTTTTAGTGTAAGAATAGCAGGAAACTTTGTAAATGAAGATATTTTAGGAAGTATGGAGTTTGCATGTAAGTTAGCAGGAACAAAAGTAATAGTTGTTCTTGGTCATACTGCATGTGGTGCAATAAAAGGTGCTTGTGATGATGCTAAATTAGGAAACCTAACAGCATTAATAAGTAAAATAAAACCCGCAGTAAATGCAGTTAAAGAACCAACAGATGAAGGTTCTAGAAATTCTGGAAATATAGACTTTGTTAATTCTGTTGCAGAAAAAAATGTATATCTAACTATTGAAAAGATTCGCGAACAAAGTCCAGTTTTAAAAGAAATGGAAGCAAACGATGAAATTAAAATAGTTGGTGCTATGTATGATATTAGCAATGGTGCTGTTACTTTTTACTAAAAGAAATAAATACCAGTTAATAAAAAGTCAATCCTTACTTAGGGTTGACTTTTTTTAAATAATAAGCAGTAAATTGTACCTTAATAGGAACACTATATTTAAACTTATGAAAAAATTATTTTCTAATATAAAAGGTGATGCTTTTGGTGGAATAACTGCTGGTATTGTAGCTTTACCATTAGCTTTAGCTTTTGGAGTGTCTTCTGGTCTTGGACCAAGTGCTGGTTTATACGGTGCAATTTTTATTAGCTTTTTCGCGGCACTTTTTGGAGGAACAAATACGCAAATTTCTGGTCCAACAGCTCCTATGACTGCAGTAAGTATGGTTGTAATTGCTGGTATTGTAGCTGCCAATGATGGTGATGTTACAAAAGCTTTACCTGCAATTTTAACTGTTTTTCTTTTAGCAGGTTTATTTCAAGTTATATTAGGTGTTATTGGTTTAGGTAAATATATAAGATACATTCCATATCCTGTAGTTTCTGGTTTTATGACTGCAATTGGAGTAATTATTTTATTAACACAGATTTTACCGTCTTTAGGATATTACCCAAAAGAAGATGTAGATTTTGTGCAACAGTTTAAACCACAAGCACAAGAAGTTATTCTAGAAAACATCTTAAAAGAAGAAGCTGGAGAAGGTATATTAGTTTTAGAAAATTTTGAAGAAACAAATAGAAGAGGTAAGTTAATTACTTCTGAAGATATTCAAAAAGAAGCTGAAACATTGGCTGCAAAAGAGGCTTCTGGAGCATTAGGAGCTATAAAAGCATTTCCTAGAGCTCTGCAAAACATAAATTGGCTAGAACTAATGTTAGCCTTAGGTACCATAATTATAATATATGGTTTTAAACGGATAACTACAAAAGTACCTAGTACACTAGTTGCTTTAATTGTAATGTCTAGTATTGCCGTTGGTTTTAGTCTAAATTATAGAACTATTCAAGAAATTCCAGGAGGAATACCAATACCTAAATGGGAAATTTTTACAACCTTTAGTTTATCTAGTGTTACTCCATATATCTTTACAGCATTAACGCTATCTCTTTTAGGCGCAATAGATTCTCTATTAACAAGTGTAGTTGCAGATAACATGACAAAAACCAAACATAAACCCAACAAAGAATTAATTGGGCAAGGTATAGGTAATAGTATTGCAGCAATATTTGGTGGTATACCAGGAGCAGGAGCAACTATTAGAACAGTAGTAAACATAAATGCTGGTGGTAAAACAAAAATATCTGGTATGATTGCTGGTATTATGTTACTTGCTATTATGTTAGGTCTTGGGCCAATTGCTTCCAAAATTCCTGCAGGTGTTTTAGCTGGTATTTTAATTACGGTTGGTATTGGTGTTATGGATTATAAAGGTTTAAAAGCTATACCTCACTTACCGAAAGATATTAAAATAGGACCCATAAAGTTAAGTTCTGAAGTATTAATTATGATGGTAGTCTTACTATTATCTACATTCTGGAATTTAGTTTATGCAGTAGGTATAGGTTTAGTTATTGCATCATTAATGTTTATGAAAAAAATTGGTGATTTAACAGCAGAAAGATCTGATGTAAAATCTCTAAAAGAAGAAAGTTGGGCAGATGAATTTGATTTTCCACAGAATTTAAAAGAAGAAGTATTTATTAAACATATTAAAGGTCCGTTATTTTTTGGTTCAACAAGTGAATTTCAAGCACTTTCTCAGCAAATTCCTGATACCGCAAAAACTGTAATTATGCGTTTAGGTAGAATGCAATATATGGATCAATCTGGTTTATATGCCATGGAAGATATGTTGCAAGATTTAAAGAAGAAAAATATTGAAGTCTTATTTGTTAATTTATTAAAACAACCAAGATATATGATGGAGAGAATTGATATTATTCCTGACTTCATACCAAAAGAACATATTTTTAAAAACTTTGAAGTTTGTGTACATTGGATAAAACAAAATGTAAAAGACGAATTTAAAAAATAAAAAATGCCACACAGAAACAAAGCAATTACCAAAGATGTACAAGATAAACTAACACCAATGGCAGTGTTACAAGATTTTATAGAAGGCAATTCTCGTTTTATTAGAGATGAAGTTCATACTATAGATCATAAAGCACTAATAACACAAACTACAGATGGGCAACACCCTAAAGCAATAGTACTTTCTTGTATAGATTCTAGAGTGCCTGTAGAGTTAATTTTCGATCAAACTATTGGCGACATTTTTGTTGCTAGAGTTGCAGGTAATTTTGAAAACACAGACATCTTAGGAAGTATGGAATATTCTTGTAAAGTTGCAGGTAGTAAATTAATATTTATACTTGGTCATGAAAGTTGTGGTGCAATTAAAGCTGCTTGTGATCATGTAGAACTAGGAAATATTACTTCTATGTTAAGTAATATACAACCTGCTGTAAAGTTATCTGAAGAAGAAATTACTGGAGAATATAATTCTTCTAACAAAGAATTTGTTAACCAAACAATAGAAAACAACGTAAAACTAACCATTAAAAGAATAAGAGAGAAAAGTCCTATTTTAGAAGAGATGGAAAAAGAAGGAGAAATTAAAATTGTTGGAGGAGTTTACCATATAAGTACAGGTAAAGTGATGATGTTATAATTATTCAAATAAAAAAAAACCGAGATTTTAATCTCGGTTTTTTTATTTACTTTTTATTTATTTTAGTCATTTTCCATTCCCAAGACCTACCTCCTAAGGTAGCTGTATAATAAATTCTTTTTCCTCTAACTCTATCTACCTTAATATTCATTTTTGTACCAGATTTAAAAGGAAAATTTGGCAAAGTAGATTCTTGTATTATTAAATTATACTCACAATCTGTAAGCCATTCAATATCAGATTTTATATAATACTTCTTATTCTCATGATATTCTATATATTCTTCTTCACCAAAGACCACTAAGACGTCTTTATCTCCAACCCTATATTCAAAAGAATTGTTCATTAAAACAGAGCATTCTGCAACTGTGTAAGAACATAAAACACTAGTTGCAAGAAAAATTACTAAAAAGTATAATTTCTTCATTTCTAATTTTTAAAAGCAATTTACAAAAAAATCACTAAAATTTATATATTTATAATAGGGGATTTTTCCTCTTTTTCACTTTTAATGATAGAAGGAAAAATAGTAGGTGCTATTTTCTTTACAGGTTCGTACAAAATAGACTCTTCTAAAGTTTCTTTTTCAATAAAAGGAATAGTGTCATTCATTCTACTAAAAAAGATAAAAACTACACTTAAAATTAATCCTATTTTTAAAGCTCCAAAAACGCCACCTAATAACTTATTTATAATACCTAAAGAAGCAAAATCGGCTAACTTGGTAAGCATTTTACCAACTAATGCAATAATAATTATTATTACTATAAAAGTTCCTGCAAAAGCAGCTAGAGAAATGTACTCTTCCTTCCAAGATACGGATTCTTTTAGAAAATCTGCTATAAAATAAGAAAAATGTATTGCACCATAAACTCCTGCAACTAATGCAACTAAAGATGCAACCTCAACAAAAAGCCCTTTCATAACACCTCTTACAAAGCCAAAAATTAAGAGCGATGCTATTATTATATCAAAAATATTCATTAAAAATAATTTTTTCAAACCTACATCTTTTTTTTTAATTTTTTAAAAATGGGCATTGTATCTTTGTACTTATAAATAAAATGTAATGCAAAAAGTTAGTAACCTTAAAGAAAAATGGAATTTATTAGTTACCAAACTAACAGATCAATTTGCTGATGGAGATGAATTAAATATGGATGGAATTATCTATTTAATTGGTGTCCAAGAATTAGGAAAAGGTAGTATTTCTTTTAAGAAAGACGAAAAGGTAAACTTAATGCACATTGCTATTTGTAAATTACTAGAACCTTATGGCTATTATGAATTTGATTATTTTGATGATGATAGTTGGCCACATTATAAAGTAATTACAGAGTTACCAAATTTAAAACCTGGTGAACAGACTGTTTTAATGAAAGAAGCAATTATTAATTATTTTGAAACATTAAATTACCTAGAAGACTAAGTAACGCTCATTTTTCTCACTAAAATAGAAAATAACTTCGGAAAAAAACGTTTTACATAAACACCTAATTTCTCCTTTGCTCCTGCAATGTAAACTTCTTCTTTTTTAGTTTTAATTGCTTTTAAAATTAATTTTGCACATTTTTCTGCAGACATTCCATTTCCTGTAGCTATATCCATTTTTCCTTGTGGAGAACCATTTCCTGTTAATGCATTTTTAGAGACATTAGTATTTATAAAACCAGGACAAATTAAAGTTACAGCAATATTATTCTTAAAATTCTCTGCTCTTAAACTATCAAAAAAACCATGTAGTGCATGCTTACTTGCGGCATAAGAAGATCTTAATGGTGTGCCTATTTTACCAACAATACTGGTAGTTACTGCTATTTGTCCAACTTTATTAGCGATAAAATGAGGTAAAAGAGCTTTGGTTAAAGCAACAGTTCCTAAATAATTAATATCCATAATACGTTTATCTACATCTATTTGGGTGTCTTTTACTAAAGAACGTTGGCTAATTCCACCGTTATTTATTAAAATATCTATTTTACCAAAAGCAGCAATAGCTTCTATTGCCTTTGTGTCTAAACTTGTATAATCTTCTAAATCTAAAGGAATAATTTTTACATTTTCTGAATTTTCACATTCACTTTTTACTAACTCTAGCGAAGCAACTTTTCTAGAAGACAAAATAACGTTAGCATTCTGCTTAGAAAGCTCTAAAACTAAAGCTTTACCAATACCAGAAGAAGCACCAGTAACCCAAACTACTTTGTTAGAAAAATACATATTGTTCTTTTTTTAAGTTACAATATACCTAATTTGATACAGAAATAGTACTTTTGGTACACTTCTTGAAAATAGTTTTTCTAGAACAAAAAATAAATAGAACAAAATGAAAAAAATAGTAGCTCTTATATTCTTAGTAACGTCTTTCGCACAAGCTCAATATACAGTAAATGGTACTTTAACAAGTAATTTAGATACAGATTGGGTTATTTTATACAGAATAGAAGCTTCTAAACAAAAGTTTGTAAAAAACACAACTATTAAAAAAGATTCTGTTTTAATAGATGATAAAAAACAAGCAATTGGTACTTTTCAATTTGAATTACCTGTAGATGCAAAAGTTGGTTCTTATAGAATTACATACAGAACAAATGGTGCTAGTTTTGTAGATTTTATTTTTAATAAAGAAAATATAAGTTTTGCATTTCACCCAGATTACCCAGAACAAACTATGTTATTTTCTGAATCTGAAGAAAATATTGTTTACAAGAATTATTTAAGTGAAATATCTGTAGTACAGCAAAAGTTAGATTCTTTACAAATTACAACTATTAGAAATCCCGAATTAGATTTAAAATCTAACTATAAAACTACATTGGCTAAAATAAACAGCATTCATAAAGAATATATAGATCTTACAAAAGGTATGTATGTGCAACCTTTTATTAAAGCTACCTTAAGAGCTAATCCTTTAGAAATTAAAAGTAATGGAAAAGAATATATGTCTAATATGACAAGTACTTTTTTTGATAACATGGACTTTTCTAACGAAACCCTTATGAACTCTTCTTTTTTAGTAGACAGAGTAACAGACTATGTATTTTATATAAATTATTCAGACAACTTAGAAACACAACAAAAGCTTTACAAAAAATCTATAGAAAAGGTGTTTACTAAGATTGAAAATGTTGTTTTTAAAAAAAACATAATAGAGTTTTTAATTGGTCAGTTTGAAGGTGCTAGAAATTTAGGTATGATAGATTTTCTTTTCGAAAACTATTACGACAAACTTCCTAAATCTTTACAAAACGAAAAATTTAAAAGTGAAAAGTTATCTTTATTAGCTTCAGAAGTTGGTAGAATTGCTCCAGATTTTTCTTGGAAAGAAAATGGTAAAAATCTAAAACTTTCTACTTTAAACGAAGCTAAAAATTATGTTTTAGTCTTTTGGAGTACAAGTTGTTCTCATTGTTTAAGAGAGGTGCCACAATTACACAAATTCTTACAAGATAAAACAGGTATAAAAACAGTTGCATTTTCTTTAGAAACAAGCGATTTTGAATGGAATCACATGAAAACTACATTACCAAATTGGCATCATGTATTGGGTTTAAACAAATGGGAAAATAAAACGGCAAGAATATATAATATTAACTCTACACCAACTTATTTTGTTTTAGATTCAAACAAAAAAATTATTGCAAAACCAGAGAATATAGAAGTTTTAAAATCTTTTATAAATAAGCTATAATGCATAAAATATTATTCTTTTTTATTCTTCTAACTTCCTTATCGTTAGCAAGCCAAGAAAAAATTGAACTATCTAAAACTGTTCCTAATTTTAAATTTTGGTTAATAGATGATAGTAAACTAACTAATAAAGATATTCAGGGTAAAGTAGTAGTTTTTAAATTTTGGTTTACGTCTTGTATGCCTTGTTTAACAGACATTCCCAAGCTTAATAAGCTTGTAGAAGAATTTAAAAACAATAAAGATATTTTATTTATTGCGCCTGCTTTAGATAGAAAACCTATTATAGAAAAGCTTTTAGAAGTACATCCTTTTAATTTTAAAATAGCTTATTCTGCTATGGATGTTAGTAGAAAATTTAATAAAACCCAGGTTTACCCATCTTACTTTGTAATAGATAAAAAAGGCCATTTTACTTATATAGATAGTGGCACAAAAAAGTCTGAATTTAAAAATTTAAGAGAGGCTATTGTAAAGACTCTAGAAATGTAAAAACGCATCTTTTAGATGCTCTATTTTTGTTTCTTTTTTTTGATGAATAATAGCAATAATATCAAACCTTACCTCTACATCTAAATCTTTTTCAGTTACATAATAGTCTATTGCAGAAAGTAAAAGTTTTATTTTCTTCGGATTTACAAAATCTTGCGGATTTCCAAAATAATCTGTAGAACGTGTTTTTACTTCTACAACCGCCAAAACACTTTCTTTTTGAGCTATAATATCTACTTCGGCTTTTAAATAACGGTAATTTTTTTCAAGGATTTTATAATCGTTTTCAATTAAAAAATCGATTGCTAATTGTTCTCCTTTTTTACCAAGTTCATTGTGTTCTGCCATTATTTAGTCTATAAAATTTACTAAATATTCTTCTTCTTTAACAGTTAACTTAATATTTCTACCAAAAATTAAAGCTCTATTGTCTGCTTCATGACCAGCAGGAAAATCAAAAAATACAGAAACATTTTCTGGCACAACATCTAAAATTAATTGCTCTATAGAACTTCCCCATTTTGTAGAATTCTTTTTTACAGAACTCATATTACCTACAATAACAGCGTTTACTTTTGTAAAATAACCCGCTCTCTTTAAACTTTGTAACATTCTATCTATAGAATATTTGTACTCGCCAATTTCTTCAATAAATAAAATTTTATTTTCTGTTTTTAACTGACTTTTAGAACCTAACATAGAAGTTAATATTGCTAAATTTCCTCCAATAATTTCTCCTTCAAATGTTTCTTCTCCAATAATTTTTGATGATATTACTCTATTATCTTTAGAAGATGTAACGTTATAAGTTAATGTTTCTCCAAAAATTGCTTTCTTAAAACTTTTAATTGTTTTTATAATTTCTTCTGGTTTTTCTTCTAAACTTGTTGCCATCATAGCATGAATAGTTTCGAAACCTAAATTATGAATATGATTGTGAAAAGCTGTAATATCTGAATAACCAATTACCCATTTTGGGTGTTTTTTAAATATTGAAAAATCTAATTTATCTAAAAGTCTTACAGAACCATAACCACCTCTTGCAGACCAAATAGCTTTAATATTTGGGTTATCTAAAGCTTTTTGGAAATCTTCGCAACGTTGGCTATCAGTACCTGCAAAATGATTGTTTTGTTTAAATACATTTTCACCTATTACAACTTTTAAACCCCAACTTTCTGCTAATTTCTTGGCTTTATCTATAGTTGCTTTTCTTCCTCTTAAGATTCCTGCAGGGGCAAGAATAGCAATAGTATCTCCTTTTTGTAAATACGGAGGTGTAATTAATTTATTAGCAATTTCTTGTGCATTTATAGATGAAAAAATCATCAATAAAAATGTAATAAATACTATATTTTTCTTCAAAATAAATCTATTTTATGGTGCTTAACAATTTAAAAAACTAAGGTTTGTAAATGTATCTATTTTCAATGACTTTTAAAACTCGGTTTTTTGTACTTTTGCACTTCAAAAATCAGTCCAAAATTAATACATAGAACACATGAGTGCTCCAAAAAGATATACAATTACAGCCGCTTTACCTTATACAAATGGTCCAATTCATATTGGTCATTTAGCAGGTGTTTACGTTCCTGCAGATATTTACGCGCGTTATTTACGTTTAACTGGTAATGATGTTGCCTATATTTCTGGTTCTGATGAACATGGTGCTGCAATACCAATGAGAGCTAAAAAAGAAGGTGTTTCTCCGCAAGTTATTATCGATAAATATCATACAATTATTAAAAAATCTTTTGAAGATTTTGGAATTTCTTTTGATAATTACTCAAGAACATCATCAAAAATTCATCATGAAACTGCATCTGAGTTTTTTACAAAAATGTATAATGATGGTGAGTTTATAGAAGAAGTTTCTGCACAATTATATGACGAGGAAGCAAATCAGTTTTTAGCAGATAGGTTTGTAGTTGGTACTTGCCCAAAATGTGGTTTCGAAGAAAGTTACGGAGATCAATGTGAAAACTGTGGAACTTCTCATAATGCAACAGATTTAATAAACCCAAAATCTGCAATTACAGGAAATGTGCCAACAGTAAAAGAAACAAAACATTGGTTTTTACCTTTAGATAAACATGAAACTTTTTTACGTGAGTGGATTTTAGAAGGACATAAAAAAGACTGGAAACCAAATGTTTACGGACAAGTAAAAAGTTGGGTAGAAGATGGTTTAAGACCAAGAGCAGTAACTAGAGATTTAGATTGGGGAATTCCTGTACCATTAAAAGATGCAGAAGGAAAAGTTTTATATGTTTGGTTTGATGCGCCAATTGGCTACATTTCATCTACCAAAGAATGGGCAGCAAGAGAAGGGAAAAATTGGGAAGATTATTGGAAAAAAGACGATACTAAGTTGGTTCATTTTATAGGAAAAGATAATATTGTTTTTCACTGCATTATTTTTCCATCGATGTTAAAAGCACATGGAGATTATATTTTACCAGACAATGTACCAGCAAATGAATTCTTAAATTTAGAAGGAAATAAATTATCTACATCTAAAAATTGGGCAGTTTGGTTGCACGAATATTTAGAAGAGTTTCCAGACCAACAAGATGTTTTGCGTTATACATTAACTGCAAATGCACCAGAAAGTAAAGACAACGATTTTACTTGGAAAGATTTTCAGGCTAAAAACAACAACGAATTGGTTGCCATTTTTGGTAATTTTATTAATAGAGTGGTTGTTTTAACCAATAAATATTACCAAGGAATTATTCCTGCTCCAAACGATTTTTCTGAAATTGATGAAGACGTTTTAGCTGCAGTTAAAGAGTTTCCTAATACTATTGGTAAATCTGTTGAAAGATATAGATTTAGAGAAGCTAGCCAAGAATTAATGAATTTAGCAAGACTTGGTAACAAGTATTTAGCAGATGAAGAACCTTGGAAAGTAATAAAAGTAGATGCAGAACGCGTAAAAACAATTATGTATGTTGCTTTACAAATTTCTACTGCATTAGCAGTTTTATCTGAACCATTTATTCCTTTTACATCAACAAAGTTAAAAAACATTTTAAATATTGATGAAAACTTATCTTGGGAAGATGTAACTGAAAAGAATGTTTTAATAGATGCTAATCATCAAATAAACAAAGCAGAATTATTGTTTTCTAAAATTGAAGACAAAACAATTGAAGCACAAGTTGAAAAGCTAGAAGCTACAAAAATTGCTAATGAGCAAGAAAACAAAGTTGTAGAACCTCAAAAAGAAACAATTGATTTTGAGGATTTTACAAAACTAGATATTAGAATTGGTACTATTTTAGAAGCAGAAAAAGTTGCTAAAACTAAAAAGCTTCTAAAATTAAAGGTTGATGTTGGTATAGATACAAGAACTATTGTTTCTGGTATTGCAGAAAGTTTTTCACCAGAAGATATTATTGGTCAGCAAGTTTCTGTTTTGGTAAACTTAGCTCCTAGAAAAATTAGAGGTGTAGAGAGCCAAGGAATGATTTTAATGACAGACACACCAGAAGGTAAGTTAGCATTTGTAGAACCTGAAAAGGCCGTAAAAAATGGACAACAAGTAAGTTAATTTTTAACTTAATAGATATTTTACAAAGCCGCTTTAAAAGCGGCTTTTTTTTTGTTCTTTACAGAAATAAATCAACAATTAATA
>TARA_R110002049_G_scaffold51245_1_pt1 | contig 13018 bp, 13 predicted proteins | sample TARA_R110002049 | Tara Oceans TARA_R110002049 (sample SAMEA4396941) | marine metagenome | biome: Polar Biome; feature: [SRF] surface water layer (ENVO:00010504); material: water (ENVO:00002006), including particulate matter (ENVO:01000060) such as... | depth 5 m | reverse complement strand
ATGACAAATACCCCTTAACTTAATGACATTGCCCGATAGCTATCGACCTATCATATAACTAGAAACAAGTTACATGATAGGTTATCGGGATTCTATTCGGTTTGTATTTACCAAATTAGTTGCTTAAACATGCAACTAACCATACACAAAACCGATATCTTGTTTTCAAGGAACTAAATTTAACCTTATATCGAACTCACGTTACAAATAAGATTTAAACTGTTTCAATTTCCCTCGGTCAGAACGTTCTAAAGCCGTTTTTCTTCTTCAGAGAGTGCATTTAAGCTCACATAACTTATTTTAAAAGTATCTAATGTTAACTGCTCAACTATAAACTCTTTTACATTCCCGCTATCTTCAATTATAGTTTTTGTAACATAATAAAAAGTTAATCCTGCGGCTTTTTTTCCACTGGGTAAAAGGATGATATCATTTACTCTACCCATTAGTTTTTCAAGCATTGGTTTTTTAAGGGAACTCTGTTTAGATAGTTTTCCAAGGTCTCCCAAATCGTAACGGATAAAAGGGTGTGCTTTGTTGTAAAGCGATGTAATTACAATACGTCCTTCTTCACCATAAGGTAGAATATTATCCTTATCATCAAGTATTTCAACAAACAGATCTTCCGTATTAATCAGCCATTCATCTTTTTTATTTTGAAACGCGATGAGCCCTAATTCAGCAGCACCATATTCGTTTACAACGGGAATTCCAAATTGTGTTTCTAACAATATTTTATCTTTTTCAAAAAGCATTTCGGAAGTAACAATACATCCTTTTAATGAAGGACAAACAGCATTAAGAATAACGTTTTTTCGCCTCAAGTATTTCGCAAATTGAACTATTGAACTTGTATAGCCATTTATATAATCGAATGGTATCTGTTTAAATTTCTCAACATTGTTTTCAAGCTGAGTATCACTTAAATCAAAAACCGAGAACCTAAAACGATGACTTAACTTATCTTTTAAACGCTCTTTGTAATATCCTTTTTCATCTAAAGGAATACCATAAAAACGCGCTTGTTTGGAATGATTTAAATCTAAATTGAACCAACGATACCGATCAATAAAAACAGCCCAAGTTAAAGCATGACAAAATTTATCCTTAGCAAAAATAAAGGGGTTGCCAGAAGAGCCAGAAGTTTTATTTACGTAAACTTTTTTTTTAGTAAAACCGTTTGAAAGGCGTTCAGAAATTGGTTGCTGTAAATCGCGTTTTGTCATAATCGGGATATTATTCCAATCGTTGCAATTTACACCTTTGGTCAAAGCCTTGTAAAATGGGTTGTTTTTTAAATGATAGTTAACAATTTCTTGCTTTTTAGATTCTAAATAAGCAGCTAATTCTTTATCAGTTTTATTTTGAATGGTTTTTAAATGTGCTTTGGCGCCATGTATAGGGAAACCGTTAATTTTTAATGAAAGTTCAAATAAATTCAAAACTGATAATAAATTTTTGTAAAGTAAATAAAAAATAGTCGTGAATTCATGCCATTAATTTTATTTTTGCCTTTCATTAAAATATAACATATGAACATCTTAATTCTTGGTTCTGGCGGAAGAGAACATACTTTCGCTTGGAAAATCGCCCAAAGCCCAAAATGTAATGAATTATATGTTGCTCCAGGAAATTCTGGAACAGCCAATGTTGCCACAAATGTCAACATTTTGGAAACGGATTTTGATGCGATAAAAAAATTGGTTCTCGAGAAAAACATCGAACTGGTTGTAGTTGGTCCAGAAGCGCCTTTGGTGGCCGGTGTTCATGATTATTTTTTAAATGATGACCAAATAAAACATGTATCGGTAATTGGCCCTCAAAAAGAAGCCGCTGAATTAGAAGGAAGTAAAGAATTTGCCAAAGAATTTTTGTACCGGCACAATATTCCAACCGCAGCTTACGAGAGTTTTACCAAAGAAACGTTAGAAAATGGCTATGCATTTTTAGAAACATTAAAACCTCCTTACGTTTTAAAAGCAGATGGTTTAGCAGCTGGGAAAGGAGTGGTTATTTTAAATGATTTGGATGAAGCTAAAGCCGAATTGAAAAGTATGTTGGTGGATGCTAAATTTGGAGCAGCAAGTAACAAAGTAGTTATTGAAGAATTTTTAGATGGGATAGAATTAAGTTGCTTTGTTTTAACCGATGGCAAAAATTATAAAATTTTGCCAACAGCCAAAGATTACAAACGCATCGGCGAAGGAGACACCGGGTTAAATACAGGCGGAATGGGTGCCGTATCGCCAGTGCCTTTTGCTACCGGTGAGTTTCTGAATAAAATGGAAGAACGTATTGTAAAACCAACAATTATAGGGTTTGCAAAGGATAATTTGCCTTATGTTGGGTTTGTGTTTATCGGACTTATAAAAGTAGGGGACGACCCAAAAGTGATTGAGTACAACGTGAGAATGGGCGATCCCGAAACCGAGGTTGTATTGCCAAGACTTAAAAACGATTTTGTTGAAATACTACAAGCGATGGCTAGCGGTACTTTAGATAAAATCAATATTGAAATTGACGCGCGTGCAGCAACAACCATTATGTTGGTTTCTGGCGGTTACCCCGAAGGGTATGAAAAAGGGAAAGAAATTACAGGGATTGATGCTATTGAAGATTCCATCACGTTTCATGCCGGCGCACAATTAAAAGATGGTAAAGTGGTAACTTCCGGTGGCCGTGTTATGGCAGTAACTTCATTTGGAAACACCTACCAAGAGGCCATAAAAAAATCTTACCAAAGTATAGAAAAACTACATTTTGATAAGATGAATTATCGTAAAGATATTGGATTCGATTTAAACTAATTTGATTGAAAATTTAGGCAAGAAGAAAATAAAGACGCTTTATTCAAGTAAATTTAAAATGAAAGTAGTTTACAAATAAGAGTGCGAAGTAATACTTTTATCTTCTTCATTATTATCGTTAAACGTTTTAAGTTGCAACATCCAGTAAACCAAGGCAACAAATCCGATGGTAAGAAATAACCAAGAAACCGTATTTGCAAGAAACCAGTTTTCAAGTTCTAAAGCTCTTAATTGATCGTATGGCCAAAAAAGGACATCAACAAATAAATCCTGTATAGCGTAAAAGAAATCTTTCATGTGTTTATATCTATTGTTTTTTAATGGTCACATGTAGCATCCACATAATCATTGTCCTTGGGTATCGAACTTTTAGTTATGGATGTTTCATGTGTATTTAATGTTTTCTAACCGTTTTTTAGTTAGTATATTTACAAAGCAAAAATACAAAAACAGTTAATGATTACAAGCATTTTTAGCAAATCTAAACCAATAAATTTTATTATTGTGTTTTTTATTACACTTTTAGCTTTTGTAGTAGCCAGACTGGGTATTGAAAATATTAGTGTTTCTGCATTTTTTATTTTTAAGCAAGTTGTGCTATTTTCTATTTGTTATATTTCTATTTTACTACTGAATTTTATAGTAAGTAAAAATAGTTTAAGTAAGAATAGTAATTATGAAATTCTTTTATTCAGCCTGTTTTTATTGGCATTGTTCCAATCTACAACTAACATTAATATTTTATTCTCTAATTTTTTCGTGTTATTGGGGCTACGTAGAATTATTAGTACACGTACTCAAATAAATATGGATAAAAAATTATTTGATGCCGCTTTTTGGGTTGCCATTGCCGCTCTTTTTTATTTTTGGGCCATCTTGTTTTTTGTTTTAATCATAGCTTCGCTAGCATTGTCCTCAGATAATAAATTAAGTCATTGGGTTGTTCCTTTCACAGGAGTAACCGCTGTATTTATAATAACTGTTGGAGTTTCAATAGTTTTTGATGATAGTTTTTTTGGGATATTTAAAAGTCTGCCAGAGGTGAGTTTTGATTATGGCAATTATAATTCGACGAGATATTTAGTAGCGATAACTGTACTTTTGTCTTTTGGTATTTGGTCTTCGCTATTTTATGTAAAAAGTATAAAGCAAAAAAAAAAGGCATTTCGCGCATCGTTCAATACCATTTTGGTAGCGGTATCAATAGCCTTTCTAATAATAGTTTTTGCCCCAAAAAAAGATGGGAGCGAGTTCTTGTTTATGTTTGCGCCATTATCAATAGTAATAACAAATTATATTGAGATTATTGAAGAAAAATGGTTTAAAGAAGTCTTTCTTTCGGTTTTAATATTGGTGCCTTTTATTTTATTAGTGCTGTAGTTTTTTACCAAAAGCCAAATCGCCGGCATCTCCAAGCCCAGGAATAATATAGCCTTTATCATTAAGTGTATCATCAATTGCCGCAATCCATAAATGCGTATCATTTCCAAATTCCTTTGAAACAAAATCAATACCTTCCTGTGCACCAATAACACTTACCAAATGTACTTCTTTTGGGATTCCAAAGGGTTTTAAAGCTTCAAAAGTAGCCACCATAGATTGTCCCGTTGCAAGCATGGGGTCTGCCAAAATAAGTGTTTTGTTTTCTAAATTGGGGCACGCCAAATATTCAACAACAATTTCAAAACTTTCAGGGTTGTGCTTATGGTGCCTGTAAGCCGAAATAAAGGCATTTTCGGCAGTATCAAAATAATTAAGTAACCCATTATGAAGTGGTACACCTGCTCTTAGTATAGAACATAGAACAATGTCGTTTTGCAGTAAATTTATAGTGCTTTTTCCTAGTGGTGTTTCAATTTTTGAGGTTTCAAAATTCAGTTTTTTACTTAATTCATAGCCTAAAACTTCTCCAATACGCTCTATATTTCTTCTAAAACGCATACGGTCCCTTTGAATAGCTTTGTCGCGTATTTCAGAAATGAACATATTTAATATGGAATTTTCATGGGATAAATTATGAGTTTGCATGATTCAGAGTAGTTTTTGAATAGTAAAGTTAATTAAATATAAATTATATTTACGTTTAGCATTTTATTTTAAAAAATTGGAAAACGTGAAACTACATTTTAAGTACAAAGAACAATTCTTAGTATAATTTTTATGTAGTTTTGTAGTCTAAATTAAATACAGCATGTTTACAGAAAAAGCCAACAAAATATTTCAGGACGTTATTCAAGAATATCATGTCATCAATACCGTTGATCAGCCTTTTGAAAACCCTTATGATAAAACAAATTTGATTGAACATTTATTATACAGAAAATGTTGGATTGACACGGTTCAATGGCATTATGAAGATATTATTCGCGACCCACAAATAGATCCGGTTGCAGCTTTAACGTTGAAACGACAAATTGATGCTTCAAACCAAGATAGAACCGATATGGTGGAATATATTGATAGTTATTTTCTTGAAAAATATAACCAAATTACGCCAAAAGAAGATGCAACAATTAACACTGAAAGTCCTGCTTGGGGTGTTGATAGATTGTCTATTTTGGCTTTAAAAGTGTACCACATGAATGAAGAAGCTACTCGAAATGACGCTTCCGCGGAACACAAAGCAGCTTGCCAAACAAAGCTAGATATTTTATTGGAGCAACGTATGGATCTATCTACCGCAATCGATACACTTTTAAGCGATATTGAGAAGGGCGACAAATACATGAAAGTGTATAAGCAAATGAAAATGTATAATGATGATGAGCTAAACCCCGTGTTACGTTCACAAAAGTAAAATATATATAACACTTGTTTATGATTACAATTGACGAATTGAAAAATCTTAAGGAATCTGAAGACAAGGTTGAATTTAAAAGAGGAGAAAGAGGAAACGTATCTTATGATGGAGGTTCAAAGATTAAGCCATCGGACAGGCGAAGATGTATGTTAGGCTATGTTACTGCCTTATGTAATGAAGGAGGAGGATATTTAGTAATAGGAATGAGTGATAACTACCCTCATGAAGTTATAGGTACTTTACAGAATAAAAATTCAATTGGAGACTTAGAAGCTAAAATTTATAGAGACACTACGATAAGGCCTGAGGTTTATGAGTTATTTGAAAAAGACAAGAGAGTTTTAGTAATTGAAGTCCCTTCTCGTCCAGCAGGTAAAGTTTTCAAATTTGAGGATGTACCTTTAATGAGAGTTGGTGAAGAGTTGAAGCCAATGTCTGATGAGAGACATTTAAAAATTATTCAAGAGCAAGAACCTGATTTTTCAGAACTATTTTGTGATGGATTAAAAATATCAGACTTAGATACTGGGGCTATTGATATTTTAAAAGAAAAATATTCAATAGCACAAAACAATAAACAATTTAAGTTATTGCCCAATCATCAAGTACTTTCAGATTTAGAGCTACTTAAGTCCAATAAATTAACAAATGCTGCATTAATTTTATTAGCAAAAGAAGAGGTTCTTATCGAAAAACTTCCACAATCGGCAATAATGTTAGAATACAGGGGTCTTGAAAACCAGATACCTTTTGATAACAGGTTAAAGTTTTCGCAGCCTTTTTTTAAGTTAATAGATGATTTATGGAATACTATTAATTTAAGAAATGGGAGTTTTCCAATTCAAGAAGGTGCGTATATCTTTAATGTTCCGTATTTTAATGAGGAAGTTATAAGAGAAGCATTAAATAATGCTATTACCCATAGGGATTATAGAAGGGCATCTGAGATTGTAATTAAGCAATATCCACAAAGGTTAGATATTATTAATGCTGGTGGATTTCCTATGGGAGTAACATTAAATAATTTATTAAATACTCCTAGCACTCCACGAAATAGGCTTTTAGCAAATGTTTTACAAAAAACAGGGATTGTTGAGCGTTCAGGTCAAGGGGTAGATAAAATATTTTATAAAACTCTTTCAGAAGGGAAGTCGGAACCAGATTATTCAAAATCTGACTATTTTCAAGTTACATTAAAATTATCAGCTGTCATAAGAGACAGAGCATTTGCTTTATTTATTGATGCAATACAAAAAGAGCTTCCCGAACACAGAAAATTATCAGTTTTAGAAGTTATTACATTAAATAAAATAAAAAAAAGAATTCCTAAGAAAGACCTCGATTTAGAACAAGTAGACAAACTTCTTGATAAAAAATTAATAGAAAAAAGAGGTAAAACTAATGCTATTTTTTACATCCTTTCGAAGGATTATTATGATTTTACTGATGAAAAAACAAAGTATTATAATTTACTTGAACCTGATGATGATGAGGTTTTTTCTAAAATCATTCAGTTTTTGAGTAAAGAAGAATCTGCTAAAATGGGAGATTTAGCAAATCTATTTGAAGAAAAATTATCTAGAAGACAAGTAAGGGCTAGAGTGGATAAATTTGTTAGTAACAAAGTAATTGAACAAGTTGGAAGCGGTAAGAGCACTAAGTATATATTAGGAGAAAGCTATATTAAAGAAATGGAAGTAATCTCTCAAGCTATTGATATAGTTAGAAAAACTAAGAATAAAGAAAATTAAATGTCCAGAAAATGTCCAGAAAATGTCCAGAAAAATGTTAATAAAATAGAGTTTTTGTTAATAATCCCTGTTAAACACTTGTTTGTTAGCTTTTTCGAATGTCCAAAAACGTCTAAAAATTTACCTTAAATAATAATATTGCTAATTAAACCAACAAAACACATCCTAGTTATTCGCCTCTCGGCAATGGGCGATGTAGCTATGGCAGTTCCTGTTTTACGTGCGCTTACTCAGCAATATCCCGAAATAAAAATCACTGTTTTAACACGTGCTTTTTTTAAACCTTTTTTTAGAGGTATAAAAAACATTACGGTTTTTACAGCTGATGTAAAAGACGAACATAAGGGTGTTTTCGGACTCCATAAACTAGCACGTCAGCTTAATAAAAATGAACGTTTTTATGCTGTTGCCGATTTGCACAGTGTTTTAAGAAGTACCATTTTAAAAAAGTTTTTGAAGAGTAAACGATTCATTTCTATTTCTATTGATAAAGGAAGAGCCGAAAAAAAAGCATTAGTTAACGGTAAATTATTTGAACCATTAAAAACTACGCATCAACGATATGCTGATGTTTTTGAAGGATTGGGTTACCAATTAAACTTATCAAATCCTGAATTTCCAACAAAAGCTGTTTTGTCTGAAAAGATTATCTCAATCATAGGAAAAGGTTCGAAAAAACGAATCGGAATAGCTCCTTTCGCAGCCCATGAAGGTAAAATGTATCCATTAAATTTAATGAAAATGGTTATTGAAAATCTTTCAAAGGATTATCAAATCTTATTATTTGGAGGAGGTAAGTACGAAGTGGAAATTCTTAATCAACTTGAAAGCGATTTTAAAAACACGGTAAATTTAGCTGAAAAACTATCTATAGACGAAGAGTTAGATCTCATTTCTAATTTAGATGTGATGCTAAGCATGGATTCTGGAAACGCCCATTTAGCAGCCATGTTAGGTATAAAAGTAATTACTATTTGGGGCGTAACACATCCGTTTGCTGGTTTTGCACCTTTTAATCAGCCAGACGATTATGCCTTACTTGCTGACAGGAAACAATTTCCTAAAATCCCAACTTCGGTTTACGGTAATAAATATCCTGAAGATTATAAAGAAGCTGCTGGTAGTATTACTCCAGAAACGGTTATTGAAAAAGTAAAATCCGTTATTTAGTATTTCTCCCCTTTTGGGAGATGTCCAAAGGACAGAGGGGATTAAACATCATCATAATCAACCACAATGGTTGCTGAAGTTGGATGTGCTTGACAGGTTAAAATAAGTCCTTCGGCAACTTCGCTTTCGGTTAAAATGTTGTTTTGCCTCATCGTTGCTTCACCTTCGGTAATGCGCGCTAAACAACTGCTACAAATACCTCCTTGACAAGAATAAGGCGCATCTAAATCTTCATCCAAAGCCGCTTCAAGTATGGTTTGTTTTTGAGACATTTCAAACGACGTAGTTTCATCATCAACAGTAACCGTAATTTTGGTTTTACCTGAGGAAACACTTGCTACATCTTCAACCTCGTCGGGTTTGGCAGTTTTAAAAAGCTCGAAGTGAATTCGTTGTTCATCAATACCGTGTTCAGTTAAAACATCCTTTACAGTATAGATCATAGCCTCTGGCCCGCAAAGGTAAAAAGCATCAACCACAATATGTTTGTGCTGATTTTTTACCACATAATTAACAGTGCTTTTTTCAATTCTACCAAAAATTGAATCGTCTTCATCTTGTTGGCTAAACACAAATTGAATTGAAAAGCGCTCTTTATATTGATGCTGAAGCTCTAATAATTCATTAAGAAACATGGTGTCTTTGGTCGTTTTGTTTCCGTAAACCAAAATAACCTTGCTGTGAATTTCTTCTTCCAAAGCACATTTAATAATGCTTAAAATAGGTGTAACACCGCTTCCTGCCGCAAATAAGGCTATATTTTTGGTTTTGCTATCGTTTGGCGTAAAAACAAAGCGTCCTTTTGGCGGCGCAACTTCTAATATATCACCAACTTTTAACGTGTCGTTGGCGTAAGCTGAAAAAGTACCGTCTGTAACTTCTTTAACAGCAACTTTTAATTCGCCACTTTTTGGAGATACGCATAACGAATAATCTCGACGTATTTCATGACCTTCAATCTGCGTTTTTAAAGTAATATATTGCCCCGCTTTAAAAGAAAAAGTATCTTTTAAATTTTCAGGAATATTAAAACTGATACTTACCGCTTTTTCGGTTTCCCTTTTTATATCTTTAACTGATAACTTGTGAAATGATGACATTTGAAAATTTTTAGCAAAAATAGTGAAGCCATCACATATTGTAAGAGTTTTAGAGAAAAAATATATACAAAATATATTTATGCATAAGTATTTTATATATATTTATTGATATGAAAGGCTCTAGTTTATACAAAGGAAGTTTAACAACAATTATCCTCAAACTCTTGAATGAGCACGATAAGATGTATGGCTATCAGATAACGCAAAGAGTAAAAGAAATAACGAAAGGCAAATTAAATATTACAGAAGGAGCCCTTTATCCGTCGCTGCATAAGCTGAAAGCAAGCGGTCTTTTGGAGGTAGAAGTTTTAATGATAGGCAATAGAAAACGAAAATATTACAAACTTACAGAAGAAGGGACTAGGGAAACGGTTAATAAGCTTGCTGAATTGGAAGATTACATGACTATGATGCGTGCATTAGTTAATCCTAAATTTCGTTCGGATTAATTAAACAGTTTTTTTAGTGTAACGGAAACAGTTGTTAAGCCAACTACATGGAATCCTAATTTGTTTAAAGTGTGTAACAAATTGATAAAAAAGAATACTAACATTAAGAATTTAACATTAACCATTAATAAGAATAAAAATGAAAAAAGTATTATTTACATGTTTATTTATGGTAGCCATTGCTACACAAGCTAAAGCTCAAACAGAAGATACAGAATTTAAACAGGAAACCGTTGAGTTTATTAAGTTAATGGGTGCTGGCGATGCTTTTGAACAGGCTATAGCCCAAATAGGAACTATGGTGTCGGCAGAAAATAAGGAAGCATATACCAAAGAAGCTAAAGGCACTTTGGATGGTCTTTACGAGCAAATGGCCGAATTATACATGGCGGAATTTACTCAAGATGAAATAAAAGAACTGGTTGCTTTTTACAAAACTGATTTAGGAAAAAAATTGGCTGAAAAGCAACTTGGGCTTACGCAAAAAGCGATGATGTTTGGGCAATCTTGGGGTATGGCAGTACAAGGAATTGCTCAGAAATATAATTAAACTAAACCATGATTAAACATATTTTAAGTTTAGAGTGGAAATCGTTTTTTAGATCGGCCAGTTTAGGTAAAAGCTTAGGAATAAAAATATTTATGGGCTTTATGGCGCTGTATTTTATGGCCATGTTTTTAGGCATGGGATTAGTAATGTACCCTACACTTAAAAAGCTTTTCCCAGAGCAAGACCCATTAATTATTTTAAACGGCTTTTTATTTTACTGGATTTTAGGCGATTTAATTTTTAGATTTTTCTTTCAAAAGTTACCGGTAATGAGCGTTAAGCCCTTACTAACGTTGCCAATTAAAAGAGGAAAAATTGTAAATTATGTTTTAGGCAAATCAGCCTTATCCTTTTTTAATTTTTTACCGCTTTTTGCCATGGTACCCTTCGGGACAACATTAATGGTTAAAGACTATCCGGCAGGAATGGTCCTTGTTTGGATGCTAGCTATAATGCTAGTTACTTTAATAATTAACTTTTTAAACTTTATAATTGAAAGTTTTTCGGCTGAAACCGAATTATCTTTTTTACCCATAATTCTTTTCACTGGTGGGTTGTTCGCATTAAACTATTTTAATATTATTTCTTTCACCAAAATTGTGGGTAGTGGCTTTAATGCTATTTATGAATCTGCAATTTTTATCATAATTCCCATTCTAATTTTGATAGGGCTTTATTTATACAATTTTAAGTTACTACAACAAAAATTGTTTTTAGATAGTGGTTTAAAAACAAAAATCAAACAGGTAAACGCTTCTAACTTAGAATGGACAAAAAGCTTTGGCGATATCGCTCCGTTTATGAAACTCGATCTAAAGTTGATTTGGCGTAACAAGCGTACCAAATCTTCGGTTTGGATGTTAGCAATAGGCTTATTGTACGGTTTGTTTTTCTATCCGCAGCCAACCTATCAAAATATGCCATGGTTTTTTGTTTTTATCGGTGTTTTTTCAACGGGTATATTTTTAATCAATTTCGGGCAATTTATTCCAGCTTGGGATAGCGGTTATTATAAATTGCTCATGAGTCAGAACATCAAATATGAGCAATATTTAAAATCGAAATTCACGTTAATGGCCTTAAGTGTTGTTATTTTATTTGTGCTTGGTATTCCTTACGTTTATTTTGGTTGGAAGATTTTACTGGCGCATTTTGCAGCGGCTATTTATAATATGGGCGTTAATACACATGTTATTTTGTATGGTGGCTCTTTCAATAGGAAAAAGATTGATTTAAGTCAAAAAGCAGCCTTCAACTATCAAGGCACAGGTGCGGTACAATGGTTAATAGGAATACCTTTGTTGATTCTTCCAATGGGATTATTTGCCTTGTTTTATTTTCTAATTGGCTTTGAAATTGCTTGTTTAATAATAGCAATTATGGGTGTAGTAGGCATCATTTTTCATCAAAAATTAATGAAGTTAATTACAGCAAAATATTTAGAATCAAAATATAAAATGATTGATGCATTCGATCAAAATAATTAAAACATAAAGTCATGATAATATCATCTAACTTATCAAAAAAATACAGCGGAAACGTTGTTTTAAATATAGAATCTTTAAACATTCCTAAAGGGCAAAGCTTTGGTTTAGTAGGCAATAATGGCGCTGGAAAAACCACCTACTTTAGTTTGTTGCTCGATTTAATTCAACCAACTACGGGCCACATAAAAAGTAACCATATACAAGTTAATAAAAGTGAAGACTGGAAACCATTTACGGCCGCCTTTATTGACGAAAGTTTTTTAATTGGTTATTTAACTCCTGAGGAATATTTTTATTTTATTGGCGAACTTCGCGGACAAAATAAAGCTGATGTGGATGCTTTAGTGTTTCAGTTTCAAGACTTTTTTCACGACGAAATTTTAGGACAAAAAAAATACTTACGCGATTTAAGTAAGGGAAACCAAAAAAAGGCTGGTATTGTTGGCGCCTTAATAGGAAATCCGGAAGTGGTTGTTTTAGATGAGCCCTTCGCAAATTTAGATCCTACTACACAAATTAGATTAAAAGGTATTATTAAAGATTTAGCCGAAACTAAAGGCGTTACCGTTTTAATATCGAGTCACGATTTAATGCACGTAACCGATGTTTGCGAGCGGATTGTGGTACTTGAAAAAGGTGAAATAGTTAAAGATTTGGCAACCAGCGAAGCCACTTTAAAAGAGCTAGAGGCACATTTTTCAGGTATGGAAGCAGTTTAGTTCTTAGTATCGGGGAAACCCTAATTATTTTATAATTATTTGGTATGTTTCTATTCCATCGTCATGATAGATTTTGAGAATGCACCTTCCTTTTTCATAGTTAGCTACGTCAATAAATGAGCTCTTTTATTGTACCTTTATGTTGGGTGCACGACAAATTTCACTTTTTATAAAAAAGTTGTATT
>TARA_R110002049_G_scaffold11425_2_pt1 | contig 13020 bp, 17 predicted proteins | sample TARA_R110002049 | Tara Oceans TARA_R110002049 (sample SAMEA4396941) | marine metagenome | biome: Polar Biome; feature: [SRF] surface water layer (ENVO:00010504); material: water (ENVO:00002006), including particulate matter (ENVO:01000060) such as... | depth 5 m | reverse complement strand
CATCTTCGTTCTCCTCAAAAACATTTATACAAAGACACTTAGGTTCTGATATTGCGGTATCGTCTAGTTCAATATCCCAGTAAGTCATTAATTCTTCATTAGAATCAAACATATCTATTTGAATATGAGAGTCTGGATTAAAACCTAGCTCATCTATTGCGTATTGTAGTTTGCTTATTAGTTCTTTAACTTTCATCTTCGTTCTCCTATTAAATAACTGCTCTTGCAATTACGATTATTATAAAAACCACTAAAGCAACAAAGATAATATTTTCTGTCATCTCTCTTGCTATATCAGTCCATGGTTTAGGTTGTTTAGGCCTATGTAATTTATGTGCGAAGTCTTTCATTTTCTATCTCCTATAAAAATGGGTTAGTTATACCGCGAAAGCCGAGTATAAGACTCGGCTAAGGGGGTTCGCGGGGAGAGTTAGTTATGCAACCTTCCTTCTTCTTTAGCTTTTATTCTTCGTAGTTTTGTTAATTTTAGAATTAAAACATCAACTTGTTCCATTTCTGTAAATCCCCAACAATCCCCTTCAAGCTCTACTTCATCATTAAAATCTTTATCAGAAATAGATAATTGACAGTCTAACAACTTGTGTAGACTTTCAATTTCGTTGTAAGTTAAAGAATCAACAAGCTCTTTTTTTGCTACTCTTGCACTTTTAGCTTTAAGATTTTTGACTGCTGTATCATGGTCTTTACCACTAGCTGTCATTCCTGCGTATTTTCCTTCTGTGTATTCTACTTTCATTCTCTCTCTCCTAATGTGTAACTTTTATTGGCTACAAAGACATTATACTATCACTCTTAATCATTTTTCAAGCAAACTAACGCAGAAAACAGGGGTTTTTAGTGATTTCTGGCAGATTTAGTATAAAATTATGAGAAAACGGGAGCATTCTGTGGGAAATTTAAACACCAAACCTAGCATTGAATATAAATCAGTAGACAAACTTATACCTTATGCTCGTAATAGTAGAACGCATGATAAAGAACAAGTTAGTCAAATCATGGCCAGTATTAAAGAGTTTGGGTTTACTAATCCTATTTTAATAGATGAGTCTGGGACAATTATTGCTGGTCATGGTCGGGTACAAGCTGCTCAAAAATTAAACTTAGATACTGTGCCGACTATATGTTTAGACTACTTAACAGATGCACAAAAGAAAGCCTATGTCATAGCTGATAATCGCTTGGCTCTAAATGCCGGGTGGGACTTTGATATGTTAAAAGTTGAGTTAGAAGATTTAAATGACTTAGAGTTTGATGTTTCTTTACTTGGTTTTGATGATAAAGAAATAAACGACATACTTGCTGATCCTACTGATGGTTTAGTAGATGAGGATAAAGTATATGAATTAGTTGAAGATCCTATAACTAAAGAGGGTGATCTTTGGATCTTAGGTAATCACCGGCTTTTATGTGGTGATAGCACTAGTATTGATGCGGTGAATAAACTTATGGACGGCAATAAGTCTGACATGGTTTTTACTGATCCGCCTTATGGTATGAGTTATGGAGGAGGTCGTGCGGCTGGAAGTAGTCCTAAAGGTGCTAAAGTTAAAGCGCATGGCATGATTATTAACGACGATTTACAGGGCGATAATTTAATGACTATGGTTTCCGATAGTATTAGTAACTCTGTTATTAGTGCTAAAGAGGGTGCTGCTGTTTATGTCTGCTTTACTTGGCGAACTTATACTGAGTTTTATAACGCTTTAGATTCTATAGAAGTAACTCCTAAAGCCTGTATTGTTTGGGATAAAAAAAGTATTGGTTTAGGTAATAGTAATTACAGGCCACAACACGAGTTTATATTTTACTGTGGTGGTCAATGGTACGGCGATAAAGGTCAGTCTGATGTTTGGAAGATGGGCAGAGATGCACATACCTCTTATGTTCACCCTACACAAAAACCCGTAGAGTTAATTGAGAAAGCTATTTTAAATAGTAGTAAAGGTGGTGACATAATCCACGATTGTTTTGCTGGCAGTGGTTCTACTCTTATAGCTTGTGAAAAACATAATAGAGATTGCATGATTATGGAGTTAGATCCTAAATATTGCGATGCGATCATTAAACGTTGGCAAGACTTTACTGGTAAGGAAGCCGTGCATTTAGAGTTAGATAAGACTTATAATGAGTTAATTAATAATATAAAAGATGGATAAACCTAAGAAAAAACCCGGAAGAAAACCCATTGTTATAGATATAGACAAGGTTGAGCAACTTGCCGCGCAAGGTCTCGGCCCTTATCAAATATCGCGTGCCTTGGGGATTTCTTGGGACACTTATAATAAAAATAAAAAGCGTAGTTTGGAATTATCGGAAGCTATAAAAAGGGGTGAGGCGCGTGGGTTGGCGCGAGTTTCGAACAGTTTATTTAAATCGGCCAACGAGGGTAATGTAACTGCGCAGATCTTTTACCTCAAAAACCGAGACGCAGACTCTTGGCGTGACCGGGTAGAAACAGTAAACGCAACGATAGATCTAAACCAAGTACTAACCAGCGCAAAAACTAGAATCGGCGAACAGGTGGCGAGTAACATTGAGTTAAAAGCAAAGAACCTTATAGATAAAGCGTCTAAGCGGACAGCTCCCATGGTTATTAACCATAAAGCTACAGATAAAAAGGGTTAAGTAGTTGGCACAATCTATATCCCCTAAGAATAGCCAGCTAGTAAGGGCAGAAAAACCCCTGCAATATGCTCCTCATATAAAATGCAGACATACCCCCCCTTACACTTTTCCGACGGGGTTATTTATATGCAACTGATCAACTAAAATTTTTTTATTTTTTTAATATGAAGTACGGAGTAAAACAAGAACAAGAACTAATGGCAGAGATATGGTCTCTACCTATAAAAAACGATCCTTACAACTTTGTTAAGTTTATCTTCCCTTGGGGAGAACCAGGCACCCCCCTCGAAGAATTTACAGGCCCTCGCAAGTGGCAAAAAAAAATTTTACGAGATATTTCTATACACATACAACGCAACAACGGAAAGACTACACCAGAGATGTTTAGACTTGCGGTCGCAAGTGGTCGTGGTATCGGCAAATCAGCCTTGGTTGCATGGCTTATACTTTGGATGCTCTCAACCAGAGTGGGATCTACAATTATAGTTACCGCTAACACCGAGCAGCAGCTTAGAAGTAGAACTTGGGCGGAACTAGGTAAATGGCTAACTTTATCTATAAATAATCATTGGTTTACAAAAACAGCTACCACAATTAAACCCGAAGGTTGGTTTGAGGAAGCCTTAAAACGCGACTTAAAAATAGATACCGGGTACTACTACGCACAGGCGCAGTTATGGAGCGAAGAAAACCCCGACGCTTTTGCCGGTATTCACTCTAACTACGGAGTCTGTTTAATTATGGACGAGGCATCAGGTATTCCCCAGCAGATATATAGCGTATCCGAGGGGTTCTTTTCCGAACCAACGGAAAATAGATTTTGGTTTACTTTTTCTAACCCCCGAAGAAACACTGGCCCGTTTCATGACAGTTTTCATTCTAAGCGTAAGTTTTGGAATTTAAAGCAGATTGATTCACGAACAGTCGAGGGAACAGATCAGAACCTTTTTCAAACTATGTTAGAACAGTACGGCGAAGATTCTACTGTTGCCAGGGTGGAAGTATTAGGCGAGTTTCCACGCGCAGATGATGATGCGGTTATACCAATAGAGCTTGCAAGAGCAGCCGTTGATAGAGATGTTTCTCTTAGCTCAAGCGCGCCGATACTTTGGGGTTTAGATGTTGCTAGGTTCGGCGGCGATAACTCAGCACTATGTATAAGACAGGGCAACACAGTTTTTGAAATTAGAACTTTTAAATCAATGGATTTAATGCAATTATGCGGCGCAGTTAAAAATTTATATGATGATGCAACTGTAACAGAGAAACCACAGGAAATTCTTATAGATGTCATTGGTTTAGGTAGTGGTGTGGTCGATAGACTATCAGAACTAAATTTACCTGTAAGAGGAATTAATGTATCTGAGTCCCCGTCAACCGGAAAAAACTATCTTAATTTAAGGGCGGAGTTGTGGTTCGCAATAAAAGATTGGTTGGCGCAACGTGATTGCCGACTTCCCTATGATGATGAGCTTGTAGCGGAATTGGTTGCGCCTTCCTATAAATATACATCAACAGGAAAAATAAAAATAGAGTCTAAAGAAGATATGAAAAAAAGAGGAATAAAATCACCCGACAAAGCAGACGCACTTGCACTTACTATGGCAAGTTCTGCCGCAAGTTTTAGTGGTGGCACATCTTTTTTGGGTTATAATTTCAAAAAACCTTTAAAATCCAAAATTCTACGAGTAGGTTAATAAATGGAATACAACAAAGAACAAGATGCCAAAGACACAGTTAGTCAAGAAGCTAACGAAGAAGAACTGCAAGGCATCCTAAAATCAGAATTAGACGATGCTAGAGATTACATCGAGCAAGTAGGCGAAGATAGAGCTGAAGCAACTGAATATTATTTAGGTGAAGCACCCAATGGCCAAAGCTCCATGCAGTCTGAATACATTTCAACAGACGTAAGAGACAGCGTTTTGTTTATGCTGCCGTCTATCATGCGTACCTTCTTTGGTACTAATAAAATAGTTGAGTTTGTACCACGAAACGCAGAGGATATTCCTCTTGCCAAACAACAAACCGACTACATCAACTACATCATTCAACAAAAAAACCCTGGTTTCAAAGTTATGTATGATGTGTTTAAAGACGCACTTATTAGAAAGACTGGTTTTGTTAAAGCCTATTGGGATGACAGCATTAGTGCATCCAGCCACGAATACACAAACGTAACACCAGAAGGTTATCAAGCTCTCATGTTAGATCCTGATGTAGAAATGGTTAAAGAAAGAGCAGAAATGCAATCCATGACGATCATCAACCCTGAAACTGGTGAAGAAATTATACAAGAATCTCCTGTTAGTTATGACTTAACAATCAGACGAGTTAAAGCTAAAAACCAAGTGTGTATCGAAAGCATACCACCCGAAGAAGTTTTAATATCTAGGTATGCAAGAAACTTAGAAAGTTCTTCTTACGTTGCTCACCGCATGATTAAAACAGTTAGCGACTTGGTTGCTATGGGTTACGACAAAGAAGACATGGAACAATATGCTGGTTCTGGTAATTTAATTGATGCTGAAACTTTTGAAGAAGAAGAAGCAAGAAATCCATACTCAGACGGAATTTACGATGCAAGAAATGATGGCAACCAGAAAAATGTTTTGTACGTTGAACATTATTTATTTTATGATTTAGATGGCGATGGAATAGACGAAAGGATAAGAGTATGTACTGTAGGCAATGGCTTAAATATTGTAAATACAGCTCAATGGGATGACTTACCGATAACTCTCTTCTGTCCTGATCCCGAACCGCATACCTCCATCGGTTCTTGTCCAGCAGACTACTTGAAGCCTATTCAAGCTGCTAAGTCTCAAATTATGCGAGACACGCTTGATAGTCTGGGCCACGCCATCTTCCCTCGCATGGGGGTTGTTGAAGGACAAGTCAACATTGACGATGTTCTCAACACCGACATAGGACAACCAATTAGAATGCGTGCGCCAGGTATGGTGCAACCTTTTGCAGTTCCTTTTGTTGGTAAAGAGGCTTTCCCCGTTCTTTCTTACTTAGACGAAGCTAAAGAAAACAGAACAGGCGTATCTAAGGCATCTGCTGGTCTGAACGCTGATGCGTTACAGAGTTCGTCTGCTTCAGCAGTTGCCGCCACCATGTCAGGCGCACAAGGTCGAGTCGAACTTATTTGCCGACACTTTGCCGATGGCATGAAAGATTTATTTAAACTGGTCAACAGCTTGGTAGTTAAACACCAAGACCAACCAGACATGGTAAGACTTAACAATGAGTTTGTACCTATTGATCCTCGTTACTGGGACAGCGACAAAGATTTAATTGTCAACGTGGCTATTTCCAAATCTAGCGACATGGAAAAAATGAGTGTGCTAACCCAACTCGCGCAAAAGCAAGAACAAATGCTTCAAACTCTTGGGCCAAGCAATCCATTGGTATCACTACAACAATACTCAAACACCATTGGTAAAATGATAGAAATGGCTGGTTTCAAAGACGTACAATCCTTTATTAATACTGAAGTGCAACCTATACCACAACAACCACCACAACCAACCGCTCAAGACAAACTAGCCGAAGCCGAAATGCAAAAAGCTCAAGTCTCAGCACAAACAGCTATGATTAACGCTGAAACAGATCGCATGAAAATCATTATGGATGATGACAGAAACCGAGATGAGACTGAAGCAGAGATGTTGATGAAAGCTGCTGAATTAAAAGCTAAGTATGGCGCACAAATCAATGTTGCAGAAGTCAACGCACTTATGGAAAGAGACAGAGAAACCATAAGACAAATTGCCAAGACACAAGCACAAGGATTATTTTCAGGCAATGGCGGTTAAAATATTTGACATAGAAATTCTTGAAGATGACATGGTTTATGTTGGCAGCGATATTAGAGCTAGGAATAAAAAAGCAGCAATAGAAATATTGAGCCTAATGTCTGGTGGGATCATTACCGAAGATTCAGAAATATTAAAATGTGAAGAAAAAACTATTCACTAATTATGGCAACACCAAGAAGAGGCGGAGATAACTATGCCAGGTAAAAAGAAAGGACTATACGCAAATATTCAAGCTAAACGCAAAAGAATCAAAGCTGGATCAAACGAAAGAATGAGAAAGGTTGGAGCTAAAGGCGCACCAACAGCTAAAAATTTTAAACAAGCAGCTAAAACTGCAAAGAAAAGGAGATAATTATGCCAAAAGGAAAAGGAACTTACGGATCTACAAAAGGCAGACCGCCTAAAAAGAAAAAAACAAAAGCTAAAAAAAATAGGTAATGATTGATAAACTCATCAAGCCTGTTAGCGATATTCTTGATAAGTTTGTTGCTGACAAGGATCTTAAACTTAAACTATCTCACGAACTAGAAAAAGAAATAGTTTCTCTTAACAGGGCGCAGATAGAACTTAATAAAGTTGAGGCATCCCATCAAAATATTTTTGTTTCTGGGTGGAGGCCTTTCATTGGTTGGTCTTGTGGAATTGCGTTGGTTTATCATTTTTTGATTGAACCTGTTATTCAATACATTCTTATTATTAATGGCTCTGATTTTAAAACACCAGAGTTTGATTTTAGTCAACTCTCAACAATCGTTATGGCAATGCTTGGAATGTCAACATTAAGAACTTACGAAAAAACTAAAAAATAATGTGATTGTGTATGAAAAACAAAAATTACATAGACTGGGAGCAATATCCTAACTTTTCACCCGAAGAGTTTTCTTGTCAACATTGCGGTAAGAATGGTATTAGTCAATTACTTTTAGATAAGTTACAATCACTAAGAACAGAGCTTAATTTTCCTTTTAAAATTACATCTGGTTATCGTTGTAAAGATCACCCGATAGAAAAAAAGAAAATTAATCCAGGCGCACACAGAGATGGTTTAGCTGCTGATATAAAGGTTAGAGGACATAAGGCATACGAAGTGATAGCTAAAGCAGGTGAGTTTGGTTTTACAGGAATAGGTGTCGCACAAAAAGGCGAAAGTAGATTTATTCATTTAGATGTATCAGCACATCAAGTTACAAGGCCTAGACCTTGGATATGGAGTTATTAAGGAGTTAATTATGGAATTTTTATTTTGGACAGCAATTATTGTTATTGGACTTGGTTTAAGTGTTAGACGCTTTCGACCTAATATGTGGGAAGCTCTAAAAAAGCTAATTAAAAACTAATGGAGCTGTCTCCGTGGATTTTGTGGAACGCCCTCATTACATTGGTATATATTCCGATACTAACCAGTCTCAGAAACACCTCCAATGAAATAAAAAGAGTGGACATTCTTGTTAATAAAACAAGAGAAGAACTGCCAACTAGATATGTAACCAAAGCAGAGTTGCACAAAGACATGGATAGAATTTTCGATAGATTTGACAAAATAGACGAAAAAATTGATAAACTATTAGACTTATGAACCAAGAACTTTTAGATTACTTAGAAGCACATCAAGACGATGCAAACTATGCAAGTGGCAACGCCTTTGCGTATGGTTTAAATAATAGGCTAATGGATGACCTAGCAAGTGGCGGAGTTCCTGCTGGATTAATTGCACCAGGCGTTAGTTATTCACAACGAAAGCCACAAGGTTATACTCAAAACGATTTAGCAGATCCATTTGGTTATGTTGACCAAACTGCTCCGTATATGCCATCTGGCCCAAGATATATGCCAATGGTTTCAGACGCAAGTACCTTTAATGAGTTGGCTGCTGCATATGGTGCAAATCAGGCTAATGCTTACAATTCAACAGTTGGAGGAACAACAAACCCAGCAACAAACCCAGCAACAAATGTAGCTGCACCAACACCAGCACCAACACCATCCCCTGCTCCTTATGTAGAACCAGTAGATACAACTGTATATGTAGACAATACACCAGTAACAGGTCAGACAAATGCTCAAGATGTACAAGATTTTGTAGAGGACAACACGACAGTTTATGTAGAACCCACCGCAGAAGAAATAGAAGCAGCAGCGTTATTGTTTGAGCAAACTGGTTATAGAACAGAAGCAGATGCTCTTGCTAACAATTATATTAAAGGTGTGGATGGTAATTATTACTACTACAATCCAGATCCAGTCGTATTACAAGAAATAAAAGAAAACGATCCATACAACACCATGTATAACGATTATGTATATGAGCCTGGCGTTGGATTTAATAACTTAGACGAATTGTTTTAAATGGCATCACAAGAAGAAATTTTAAAATCCAACGAAGCTGAATTAATCTTAAACAGCGAAACATTTAACCAGGCTATTACAAACCTCAAAGAAGAATACGTTAACCTTTGGTTACTAAGCAAACCAGAAGAAGTAACCAGCAGAGAGGCACTCCACAAAGCAATCAAATTGCTTCCCGAAGTAGAAAAACATCTACGCATCATTATAGAAAAAGGAAAGATCACAAAATCACAACTAGCTAGATTTAAAAAAGTTGTATAAATAATGTGTAAATACTGTTAAAATTAGGTTTTTAACATTTTAGGTAAATCATGGCAACAACGGATAAACCGATTGCTTTACAATCCAACATGGAAAAAGCAGCTAATTCAATGGAAGCTCTATTGACTCCTCAAGAAGAAGTACCAGTAGAACCCCAAGAAGAAGCACTAGTAGAAATTAACGAAGAAGAAATCGACCAAGAGATCGAAGAATTGATTGAGGAAGATGAATCTGAAGATGATGACTACGAAGAAGAAGAACAGTCAGAGGAAGATCAAGTAGAAAACTTGGAGTCCGAAGAACCTCAACTCTACACCATTAGTGTTAATGGCGAAGATAAAGAAGTTACCCTCGAAGAACTCCAAAGTGGATACAGTCGACAACAAGACTACACGCGCAAAACGCAAGAATTGGCTCAACAGAGAAAAACTATTGAGAACCAACAACAAGAGTTAGCGCAAAAAGACGCAGTTTATTCTCAGTTGTTACCGAAGTTAGAGGCAACATTGAAGGGTGAGTTAGCTAATGAACCAGATTGGAACGCTTTATACGAAGCAGATCCTATTGCTTATGTCCGAGAGAAGGACATTTGGAATGAGAAGAAGCAAAAGTTGCAATCCGTACAAGCTGAACAGCAAAGGACTCAACAAGAGGCCCAAGTTGAACAGCAAAGGAAACTCGCAGAGTTTGTTGAATACGGAAACCAACAGTTGTTACAACAAATTCCAGAATGGCAAAATAACGAGGTTGCTGGTAAAGAAAAACTAGCAATTCGTGATTACGGGATTAATGTCTTAGGCTATACGCCTAATGAAATGGACTCAGTATATGATTATCGAGTTTTACTCGGTTTAAGAAATGCTTGGTTACAACAAAAGACAGTAGAAGCGACCAAGAAAAAGCCAACTGAAAAGAAGGCTGTGGCTCGGACAGCAAGACCTGGCACTTCAAACGTACCAAAAACTTCAACACCTTTGAAAAAAGCGCGTCAAACTTTAGCTAAATCTGGAAAAGTCCAAGATGCAGCTAAACTATTTGAACAAATAATTTAAACTTTTTAATATAGGTAAAATATCATGGCAAAAGTAACAAACGCTTTTGATACATATTCAGCAACCTCTGACAGAGAACAGTTAAGTAATATCATTTACAACATCTCTCCTCAGACAACTCCGTTTATGTCATCAATCGGAAAAAACTCAATTAAAAACGTAGTTTTTGATTGGCAAACTGAATCTCTACCAACACCTGTTGGTACTGGAAATCTTGAAGGTTTTGAACTATCAAGAGGCGCATCAACTGCTACTGTTAGAAATAGCAACGTAGCAATGATCTCCAAAAGAGATGCAACTGTAACTGGCTCTCAACAAGCTAGTGATCCAGCAGGTAAAAAGTCAGAAATGGCTCATCAACTTGCTATTATGTCTAAAGCACTTAAAAGAGATATGGAAACAGCTCTCTGTCAAAAAGGCGGAAAAACAACTGGTAACGCGACAACTGCTCGTTTAACTGGTGGTTTTGAGTCTTGGGTGAAAACCAATGTTGGCAACGCAGCAGGATCAACTCCTACTGGCGGTGGAACAGCTCCAACAGACGGAACTCAAAGAGCTTTAACTGAAGCACTTTTAAAGACTACTTTACAGTCTTGTTTCTCTAATGGCGGAGAGCCTTCAATGGCAATCTGTGGGCCTGTTAATAAAGGAAAAATTTCAGGTTTTACTGGTAGATCACAAGCAAGACAGTTTGTTGACGCTACTACAGTAGAAGCTAGTGTTTCTATTTATTCTTCAGACTTTGGAGAACTAAAAATCGTTCCATCTAACTTTAGTAGAGAAAGATCACTATTATTAGTAGATCCAGACTTTGCAAAAGTTTCTTACCTAAGAGACTTTGAATCAGTCGACATTGCCACAATCGGTGATGCTGTTACTAAAATGATAGTCGTTGAATACGGACTTGAAGTGAGCAACGAAGCTGCTCATGGAGCAGTCGTTGATTTAACAACTACATAAGTTAGTTAGATTTAGGGTGGTGTAAAAGCCACCCACCTTTTTATTTATGCCACAGAAACGAACTGTTACCGATCACAAAACTGGCTACAAGTCAGAGTTTATAACCGAAGATGACAAGCTCGTTTACCAGACAGTTCAAGATGTTGAACCTGTCATTGACCACGTTAAGAAACTTAGAGATAATACAATTAAGCCTGGAAAGGATATGCGACACATCGCTGAAGTTCCAATGGTTATTTATCAAAAAGCTGTCCGAGAAGGCTGGGATAGAGATAGAGCAGCGTGGAAAAAGTGGTTAAACAATCCAGACAACAACGTATTTAGAACATGGCAAGGTAAAGTATGACTTATGCAGAATTAAAATCTAATATCGCAAATTACTTAAATCGTTCAGATTTAACGTCATACATTGACACCTTTATTGACAGCACCGAAGCTGAACTCAATAGAAGATTAAGAACAAAAGAAATGATTAAAAGAGCTACTGCAACAGCAGATAGCCAATATTTAACTGTACCGACTGATTGGCAAGAGGCTATCAACATAGAAATTACATCTAATAACTTTTCACCATTGTTTCAACAATCCATAGAAAGTTTAGATGTATATAGAAAATCAAATAACAATACAGTTGGTCAACCTGTTTATTATGCAATGGTGGATGATTCAATAGAATTAGCACCAACTCCTGATGGTTCTTATACCCTACAGCTCACTTACTATGCTAAAATAAATCCATTAAGTGATTCTAATACAACTAACTTTGTTTCAACGGATCATCCAGACGTTTATTTATATGGTGCATTAAAACACGCCAGTATATTTTTAATGGAAGATGACAGAATACCTTTATTCACTAATCAGTTTGAAAAGGCATTAGAAGAAATAAGACTAGAACAAGAGAAAGCTGCATTTGGAAAAGGATCTTTAATGCAGAGACGAAGAACTTACGGAAAAACCAGCAAAAGAACTTATTACTGGGCGAACAATTAATTAGGAGAATAGAATGGCAGGATTTACAGATTATTTAGAAGATAAAGTTTTAGATCATGTATTTGGTGGCTCGGCTTATACCGCACCATCTACTTTATATGTTGGATTATTTACAGCAGCACCATCTGATACGGGTGGCGGAACAGAGTGTTCTGGTGGTTCTTATGCTCGTAAAAGCATGGCAGCAATGACTGTATCAGGAACTTCACCAACAACAGCAACCAATGGCGCAGCAGTAGAATTTGTAACTGCTACTGGAGCTTGGGGAACTGTAAGTCATGTTGGAATCTTTGACGCAGCATCTAGTGGAAACTTAATTGCTTGGGCGGCTTTGACAACATCAAAAGCAGTAACAAGTGGAGATGTTTTCAGATTCAATGCTGGTGAACTAGACGTTACTTTAGCTTAATAACATGGCCTCAGTAGGCTATGGTGCTTATAACTACGGGATAGCCGCCTATGGCAATCCTCAATACGAAGCTGCATCCGCAACAATAGCTCAAACATCAGGTGTAACCGCCTCATCTAGCGTTCTTCTTAGTGCGTCTGCAACATCAGCACAAACCAGCGCATTTACTTCTGCTGGTACTTTAATATTACTTGGTCAATCAACATCAGCGCAAACAAGTGGGTTTAGCGCAGCAGGTCAAATCATTTCTCTTGGTTCGGCCACATCAGCACAAACATCAGCATTTACTGCTACAGCACAATTAATTGACCTGGCATCAGCCACCATAGCTCAAACCTCTGGGTTTAGTGCAACTGGTGGTATCTTACATTTAGGAGCATCAACGATTGCTCAAACCTCTGGTATGACAAGTGCTGGAGAAATAGTAAAAGACGGATCAGCAACCCTGGCTCAGACAAGTGGCTTTAGTGCTGATTGTGTTTTAATTCATTTAGGATCTGCAACCCTAGCTCAAACTTCTGGTATG
>TARA_R110002049_G_scaffold2195_1_pt1 | contig 13021 bp, 5 predicted proteins | sample TARA_R110002049 | Tara Oceans TARA_R110002049 (sample SAMEA4396941) | marine metagenome | biome: Polar Biome; feature: [SRF] surface water layer (ENVO:00010504); material: water (ENVO:00002006), including particulate matter (ENVO:01000060) such as... | depth 5 m | reverse complement strand
GCCTGTAAAGAATGGAATACTATTGTAGAAGAGCTTATTCAAAAACCAGAAAAGAGTGATTGGAAAACACCAACAGCTCAGGCCAAAAGAGCTTCAGTTCCATTACGAATTAATGAAATTGATGCTTCTAAAGAGGCTCGGTTAGATACTTTTGATGGCGAATTTAATCGTGTTTTGGGCGGAGGTATTGTTCCTGGGTCGTTAACGCTTTTAGGCGGCGAACCCGGAATTGGCAAAAGTACTTTGTTGCTTCAAATTTCATTAAAATTACCTTATAAAACACTTTATGTTTCAGGTGAAGAAAGCCAGAAACAGATAAAAATGCGTGCAGAACGCATCAATCCAGAAAACAATAATTGCTATATTCTCACTGAAACAAAAACGCAGAACATTTTCAAACAGATCGCTGCGCTTCAACCAGACATTATTATAATTGACTCTATACAGACTTTACATAGCGATTATATTGAATCGTCTTCTGGCAGTATTTCACAAATAAAAGAATGTACTACCGAGCTTATAAAGTTTGCAAAAGAAACAGCGACCCCCGTTTTGCTAATTGGGCATATTACCAAAGATGGTCATATTGCCGGCCCCAAAATTTTAGAGCACATGGTAGATACGGTTTTGCAATTTGAAGGCGATCGCAATCATGTTTTTAGAATTTTACGAGCCCATAAAAACCGTTTCGGCTCAACTAATGAATTGGGTATTTATGAAATGCAGGGTTCTGGTCTGCGCGAAGTGTCTAACCCATCGGAGATTTTAATTTCTAAAAAAGATGAAGAATTGTCTGGGAATGCTATTGCGGCAACTTTGGAAGGTATGCGCCCGTTAATGATTGAAGTCCAGGCCTTGGTTAGCACAGCAGTTTACGGTACACCGCAACGAAGCGCTACGGGTTTTAATGCAAAACGGCTGAATATGCTATTGGCAGTTTTAGAAAAGAGGGCCGGTTTCCGTCTTGGTGCTAAAGATGTGTTTTTAAATATTACTGGAGGAATAACTGTTGATGACCCTGCTATAGATTTGGCCGTTGTAGCATCCATACTTTCCTCTAATGAAGATGTATCACTTCAAAAAGATTTTTGTTTTGCTGCGGAAGTCGGCCTTTCAGGAGAAATTCGTCCCGTGCAACGTGTGGAACAACGTATTTTAGAGGCTGAAAAATTAGGTTTCTCAACTATTTTTGTATCTAAATACAATAAAATTTCACTTAAAAATACAGTTATTAAAATTCAATTAATTTCTAAGATTGAAGATTTGGTTGGTATTATAGTTTAAATCTATTTTGGGTATTTTAGAGATTCAAATTAATTAAATAATTGAAAAACAATCGTTTATTAAGCCACAACGTAATACATATCATACAAAAACACTGTGTTTTTAATCTGTTTTTAATGCTTTTCATATTTTTTAACACACACTTCGTCGAACTTTATGAACACTTAATCGAAAAAAAACTACTTTTTGATTGTCTTATTCAAGAGAAAACTTTAATATTGTACTGTTAATTGTATGGAGTTACATAGTTGACTTTTATTAATTGGCAAACTTCCCTCAGTATTTATAATCCATTTTACTAAAGTAGCGTTTAATTAGGTATTTAATAATTAATAGACCCAAACTATTACAATTTAGCCTCATGAAAAAAATACTGCTTTCTAATATATTATTTGTTATGCTATGCTTAGTTGCAAATAATGTATATGCCCAAGATACTGATGGTGATGGAATTACCGATTCAGTAGATCTTGATGATGATAATGATGGAATATTAGACAAAATAGAAAATAATATTTTAAGTTATGGTGGTTTCGAAAATTTGTCGGTTCCGAATAATGGGAACAATCAAGCAGGCCAAGGCGTTAATTCATCTTCCATTTTACCATGGATTCTAATACCGGGAGGCTTAGGGTCTGGTGGTACACCAAACATCGTTCAGGTAGATGGTGATGTCTATAATTATGGAAATGGTGGGCCTCCTTTCGATGCGAATCCAAGTACAGATTTTGTTGGTTTTAAGCAGCATTACATTGATATTAATGGGAATGCAGATATTTACCAATCATTTAGCATTACTTCAACTACTAGTATTACGTATTCAGGCTATTTTTCACCTAGAGATAACAATAATACAGCAACCGGAAAACTTGCTATTTATTCGGGTACTGGAAATAATAATACTGGGGCAACTTTAGTAGCTGATACTGGCACGATTCCAATTCCAATTCAAAATGGATCATCAAAAGCAACCCCATGGACTTTAGTTCAGGGATCGGTTACATTAAGCCCAGGAACATATTCGTTTGTAATTACCATGTCTAACTATTCGAATTTTGATGAAGGATCTGTGAATACGGCCAATTCAAATCTTGATACTGATGGCGATGGGATTGCAAATTTATTTGATCTAGATAGCGATAATGATGGCATTTTTGATGCGGACGAGGCAGGTCATGGACAGAGCAATACAAATGGAGTAGTGAGCAATATTGTCGGTACAGATGGTATTCCCGATACAGTCCAAGATTCGCCAAATATAGGAACGGTTAATTATGTTGTAGCTGAAAGTTTAGAAGATGCGGATTATATTTCCAATTACTTAGATATAGATAGTGACGACGACGGAATACCAGATAATATAGAGGCACAACCAACAAATAGTTATACCGCACCAAGTGGAAGCGGTATATCAATGATAGATGCCAATAATGATGGTTTAGATGATAATTATCAATCTGGATTAACCACTCTTGAAGATACAGATGGTGATGGTACACCAGATTATTTAGATTCAGATTCTGATAATGATGGGACTCCAGATAGTGAAGAGAACGGAATGCCTCAAAGTAATTCAACCAGTGATACCGATAATGATGGATTACTTGATACTTTTGAAACAAATGGGGTTAATGATACCTCCTGGGATGTTAATGAAGCGATTGAAGATCCAACAGATTTATCAATTTTACCTGATGAAGATGGCGATTTAAACTCGGGTGGAGATTTAGATTATAGAGATTTATATAGTATAGACCCACCAACTATAGCATCTGTAAATTTTGATGGAATAGATGATTATTTACATAGAGATTCTTTTATTGAAGGATTAAACGAAGTCGTTATTATGGCTTGGGCAAAGTCTGATACCGGTAACTCAACCAATATGGTTATTGCAGGCGAGGATATTGGTGTTAAATTGTGGTTCAGAAACGGAAACAAACCAAGGTTTACAATAAAATCTACTGGAAACCCACAACAAACAATAGGTAGTAATGCCTCGTCCATTAATTTAAATGAGTGGCATCATTTAGCAGGCACATATACAAGTACAACCGGAGAGATGAGGCTATATGTTGATGGCGAGTTGGTAGATTCTGGAAATGTAGGTGGCACGGGTGCAATCATTAAAAACTCAAAAAAAACCAATGGAAATTTTGAAATAGGAAGGCTATCAAGAGATGTTGACAATAAACAGTATTTTAAGGGTGATATTGATGAAGTAAGGGTATTTAATACCTTGCTTTCTCAAAATCAAATACAACAAATGGTTTATCAAGAGGTTGAAGACAATTCAGGAACTATTAAAGGAAGTATTGTTCCTAAAGATATAGAAGATATAACCACAAATACTAAAATACTATGGTCAAACCTTATTGCGTATTATCCTATGAAAGATATTAAAAATGTGAAAACTTTAGATCATTCAGGAAATAACAGAGATATATTTTTGGCCGATGCAGCAGTACAAGAACAAACGGCGCCAATACCCTTTGCAACAACAGCTAATGGTGCATGGGCAGCAGAGTCCACGTGGTTACATGGAGATGTTTGGGATATTGAGAATTTAAGCAGTAATAAAGATTGGAGTATTGTAAAAATTTCAAATGATGTTACTGCTAATCAAACAATTAAAACCTCTGCACTCATTATTGACGCTGATAAAAGCTTAACAATGCAGGGAGATAATCTAATAGAAAATAATTGGTATTTAGAGCTGAATGGGACTTTAGATTTGGAAGATGATTCCCAACTAATTCAAACAGAACATAGTGATTTAGTAACATCGGCAGATGGAAAACTTTTAAGACGACAAGAAGGAACTTCAAGTGCTTATTGGTACAACTATTGGGCATCACCGGTAGGAGCTAAAGGAGCAACACCCTTAACAGATAACAATGCAGCCACAAACAATCCAAATAACTCACCCTTTAGTTTAAACTTACTAAAAGATGATACAGGGTTTAATGCTCAGTTTACATCAGCTTATACAGCTAACGGGAATATAAGTACTTACTGGTTATATGCCTTTATAAATGGAGTAACTTATTGGGATTGGGTACAATTAACCACTAGTAGTGATATAAAACCAGGCGTTGGCTATACACAAAAAGGAACAGGGATTCCAGCCTCAGAGCAACAATATATTTTTGAAGGGAAACCAAATAACGGAACTATATTGATAGATGTTACCGATGTTGGTGGCCCAGGATCGGTGCCTTCAGTTTCAAAAACGGATTATTTATTGGGAAACCCATATCCCTCTGCATTAGATATTCATGAATTTATTGACGATAATGAAGGGGTTATTAATGGGGCTTTACAATTGTGGCAACAATGGAGCGGGGCCTCTCATAACCTTAATGAATATAACGGTGGTTATGCACAGGTAAATAAATTAGGCTCAACAAGAGCATATCAATTTGTTGGAATTAATGGAGGTGTTGATCTTGGTGATCAAGGTGGGACTATTACACCTTCAAGATACCTTCCCGTGGGACAAGGTTTTATTACAGAAATTATTGCAGACGGCACGGTAGAATTTAATAATACACAACGTATTTTTATTAAAGAAGCCGATGCAGATGGTACTTATAACAATGGGGCGGTATTTGCAAAGAGCAGCAATAAAAAATCCGATAAGAGTTCTTCCGAAGAGAAGGATTCCAATACCATGAAAAAATTCCGCTTAGAATTCAATTCGGTCTCTGGCCCTGATACTAGAAGAGAATTGCTTTTAGGTTTCAGTCCGTTTACAAGTGATGCTTACGACTATGGCTACGATGCCGAAAATGCCGAAATAAATAACAATGATTTATACCTAAACTTGGATGGTAAGAACATGAATATGCAAGCTTATTCAGATATAACTCCTGATAAAGTGGTGCCGCTAAACTTTAAATCGTCTGGCAATAATACTTTTGAAATTAAGGTTTCAGAAATGGAAAATATTGATGAAACTCAAGCCATTTATTTGAGAGATAACCTAACAGATATGTACTTTGATTTAACAGGGAAAACAGCCTATCAATTTACTTCAAATCAAGGTAAGTTTAATAAAAGATTTGAAATTGTATTCCAAAGCCAGGCCCAAACATTAAGTGTTGAAGCATCTCAAGCTACAGAAAACTTTATTTACTATCAGAATAACGAACATAAATTGTATGCAAAAAAATTAAACGCTCCAGTAAGTCGAATAGCCCTTGTAAACATGTTGGGGCAAACCGCTTTAGAGTTTAATAATATATCGCAAGATGAATTAAGAAACGGATTGAGTATTTCTAATTTATCAAGTGGAGCATATATTGTTTACTTAAGAACAGATGCCAGTGAAGTATTAACCAAAAAAATCATAGTTAATTAGTTTTATGACTATCGGATTTGTCAAAAAAAGCCAAAACATTTGTTTTGGCTTTTTTGTTCAAAATTAATCACATCATTTAGTTAATGATTGTGCCGTCAGCCTTAAATTCCACATCTTTATTCTTGCCTTTTTGCTTAAATTCTACATCATAAAAAAGTCCTTTGGAGTGATGTTGAACCTTTTCAACTTCGGTAATTTCACCATTATCAAAATCATTTTTAATTTTTTCTCTAATAGCTTTCGGTAAGTCATCTTTATCAATGCTACTTTCGGTTTCAATCCAACTGCCATCAGGTTTAAAATCTGCTCTGTACTTTATACCATCAATTTTAAAATTCGATTCGTAATTCCCATTGGCATCTTTATGCCAATCAGGATCATCCTCACCTGGGTATTTAGATTGAAACGTCTTTTTTACAGCATCAGGAGCTTGACTTTTAACAGTTTCATTGCAACTAAAAGCAAGTAACAAGCTAAATAAGACTACGAGTGTTGATATGTTTTTCATTTTCATTTGTTTTTTTCAGTACATGACAAAATTTTAAAAAAGAAGCCCAAATTATTAAAAATGAGTATCTTAATAATTCCTCCTCTTTTTTAAGGAGAGCGCCCGTGCCGAATTTTCGGTATGCCGATAGGCGGAGGTAATTCCTCCCTTTTTTTAAGGGGAGGTACCGATAGGCGGGGGGGTCAACAACTATTTAAATAATAACAAGCTATTTTTGTCATGTACTAAATTTGTTTTTATAACCTGAGTTCGATTAATATTCAAAACTTAACAGCTTGTATTTCAACAAATAATTCTTATTCATATCCTGCAAGGTCTTATTTTGACCTTGTAGGTATTAGAATGAAACATAAGAGGTTTTCAAAACCTTGCAGGATTTTAATAACCAACTGATAATTATAAGTTGGTTAACCGAACTCAGGTTTATATTACTAATTATTGCGAAGATTAGATTATTATCTAGATTTGGTTAGCAGGATTCCTATTATTTTTAACTCATATAAAATGTTTTTCAGGACATGACAAAAATTGAAACATACATTTTATGTTGCTAATTATCAATAGTTTTATGTTTTTGGATGTTTCCAGACCTGTCAGGTTTTAAAAACCTGACAGAGGTCTCAATTTCAGTAACATTGCTATTTTTTAATGAAGGCTAAACTAATTTTTGTCATGTACTTAGAAAATGTTTAGTCAAATAGCTCTAATTTCTTAAAATTCCTTAAATTCGCGAACTTAAAAGACTTACCAGTAAATGAGCGCGAAATTTCCTGAATATAAAGGACTTGACTTACCAAAAGTAGCAGAACACATTCTAAACTATTGGCAAGAAAACAACATTTTTGAGAAAAGTGTTTCTACACGTGAGGGTAACGAACCCTTTGTGTTTTTTGAAGGGCCACCTTCCGCAAATGGGTTGCCTGGAGTACACCACGTTTTGGCACGTGCTATTAAAGATATTTTTCCGCGCTACAAAACCATGAAAGGATACCAAGTGAAGCGTAAAGCAGGTTGGGACACACATGGTTTGCCTATTGAATTGGGTGTTGAAAAGGAATTGGGCATCACCAAAGAAGATATTGGTAAAACTATTTCGGTTGAAGATTATAATGCGGCTTGCCGAAAAGCAGTCATGCGCTATACTGATGTTTGGAACGACCTTACCCAAAAAATGGGCTATTGGGTAGATATGGATGACCCATACATTACCTATGAACCGAAATATATGGAATCGGTTTGGTGGTTGCTAAAACAAATTTATAACAAGAAATTAATATATAAAGGCTATACCATTCAACCTTACTCTCCAAAAGCAGGAACAGGATTAAGCTCGCACGAGTTAAACCAACCAGGTACGTATCAGGATGTAACTGACACTACGGTTGTTGCGCAGTTCAAAAGCCCCCTAACCCCCAAAGGGGGAATTGGAAACTCAATTGCTAAAGCGTTTGGGTTCTCCCCTCCTTTGGAGGGGTCGGGGGAGGCCTATTTCCTGGCTTGGACAACCACGCCTTGGACATTGCCAAGTAATACGGCATTGACCGTTGGCCCAAAAATTGAGTATGTGTTGGTTGAAACTTATAATCAATATACCTTTGAGCCAATTAATGTGGTTTTAGCTAAAAAGTTAGTCAACTATCAATTCTCTGGGAAGTTTAATAAAGTTGAAGATAAATCAGAATTATTAGCTTATAAATCTGGAGATAAAAAAACACCATATAGAATCATTGGAGAATGTATTGGAAAGGATTTAGTCGGCATTAAATACGAGCAACTTTTAAAATACGCTTTACCAAACAATAATCCTCAAGATGCCTTTAGAGTCATCTCAGGAGATTTTGTAACTACAGAAGATGGCACAGGAATTGTACACACAGCACCAACTTTTGGAGCAGATGATGCCTTGGTTGCAAAACAGGCAACACCAGAAATTCCGCCATTATTAGTTAAAGACGATAATGGAAACTTGGTTCCGCTAGTAGATTTACAAGGAAGGTTCAGACCAGAAATGGGAGAATATGCTGGCAAATATGTAAAGAACGAATATTACAATGATGGTGAAGCACCTGAACGTTCGGTAGATGTAGAAATTGCCATTAAATTAAAAGAAGAAAACAAAGCCTTTAAGGTTGAAAAATATAAACACAGCTACCCAAACTGTTGGCGGACCGATAAACCAATATTATATTATCCATTAGATTCATGGTTTATTAAGGTAACCGATGTTAAAGATCGCATGTACGAGCTGAATGAAACCATCAACTGGAAACCAAAAGCCACAGGAACGGGGCGTTTTGGTAACTGGTTGGCAAATGCCAACGATTGGAATTTATCACGGTCACGATACTGGGGAATTCCATTGCCAATTTGGAGGACCGAAGATGGCAAAGAAGAAATTTGTATTGGTTCAGTTGAAGAATTAAAATCTGAAATGAAAAAATCCGTAGAGACGTCATTCATGCCGTCTGACATCTTTGAAGATTTTGAAATCGGAAACAATGCAGAAGACAATTACGCAAAAATAGATTTACATAAAAATATAGTTGATGACATTGTATTAGTATCACCAACAGGTCAAAAAATGTTCCGCGAAAGCGATTTAATAGATGTTTGGTTCGATTCTGGCTCTATGCCTTATGCACAGTGGCATTATCCTTTTGAATCTCCCTTTAATTTCCCCAAAAGGGGAGAACTGAAACGCTCCATAGGATATGAAACAGCTAGAAAATCTTCTTATAACTTAATTAATGAACTTAAAAAGGAAAGAATAAAAAACCCGACTGCAGCAGAAAAAGCACTTTGGGTATGTTTGAAAACAAAGCAATTAGGTGGGTTCAAGTTTAGAAGGGAACATATTATTGATGAATATATTGTTGATTTTGTATGTCTCTCAAAAAATTTAATAATTGAAGTTGATGGTGCTTATCACAATGACCCAGAAACCCAGGAAGCAGATAAATTTAGAACTGAAAACTTAGAAGAATTAGGTTTTAGGGTTATTAGATTTACAAATGAAGAAGTTATTGGAAACATAGATAATGTTTTAAATAAGATAGAGTATGAGTTGCGCATGAGTTTTTCCCCTTTGGGGAAATTAAAAGGGGCTTTCCCGGCCGATTTTATAGCAGAAGGTGTCGATCAAACACGCGGATGGTTTTATACGCTTCACGCCATTAGCACTATGGTTTTTGATTCTGTAGCCTATAAAAATGTCGTGTCAAACGGATTGGTGTTAGACAAAAACGGACAAAAAATGTCCAAACGTATAGGGAATGCCGTTGATCCTTTTGAAACTTTAGATAATTACGGTGCCGATGCAACGCGTTGGTACATGATTAGTAACGCGAACCCTTGGGACAATTTAAAATTTGATTTAGAAGGTATTGAGGAAGTAAAGCGTAAATTTTTCGGAACGCTCTACAATACCTATTCATTCTTTCAGTTATATGCGAATCTTGATAAATTTACGTATTCCGAAGTAGATATAACTTTAAAAGAACGACCAGAATTGGACCGTTGGATACTTTCAGAATTACACACATTAATTCAAAAAGCAGATGCTTTTTATGCAGATTATGAACCCACAAAAGCGGCTCGTGCTATTTCAGATTTCACGCAAGATTATGTAAGCAATTGGTATGTGCGCTTAAGCAGAAGACGTTTCTGGAAAGGCGATTACCAGCAAGATAAAATTTCGGCTTACCAAACGCTTTATACCTGTATGGTAACTATTGCGAAATTAGGCGCGCCAATTGCACCCTTTTTTATGGATAGATTGTATTTAGATTTAAATGCAGTAACTAAAAAAGAAACGTTTGAAAGTGTACATTTATCAAATTTCCCTGTGTTTGATAAACGTTTTGTTGATAAACGTTTAGAGCGTAAAATGGAAAGTGCTCAGACAATTTCTTCATTGGTGTTATCGTTAAGAGCTAAAGAAAAGATAAAAGTACGTCAGCCACTTCAAAAAATCATGATTCCAGTTGATAGCGACCAACAAAGAGAGGAAATATTGGCAGTTTCAGATTTAATAAAACATGAGGTAAATGTAAAAGAGATTGAGCTTTTGGATGATGCTTCAGATATTTTGGTAAAGCAAATAAAGCCAAATTTCAAAGCTCTTGGACCACGTTTTGGGAAGGATATGAAGGCTATTGCGAATGCAGTAATTAACTTTACAGCAGAAGATATTAACAAAATAGAGCAAAATGGTAGTTTTGTCGTTGAAGTGAACGGAAAAAATATTACTTTAGAACTCGGAGATGTAGAAATCACCTCTCAAGATATTGAAGGTTGGTTGGTAGCAAATGAAGGTGCGCTTACAGTAGCTTTAGATGTCACCATTTCAGAAAATTTACGACAAGAAGGAATTGCAAGAGAGCTTGTAAACCGTATTCAAAATTTACGTAAAGATTCTGGTTTTGAGGTTACAGATAGAATAGATGTCACCCTTCAAAAAGATGAGCATATTGTAAATGCGGTTGATGCTAATATGTCTTATATAAAATCGGAAACATTAACAACCGAACTTGAAATTATTGATAACCTAAACGATGGTATAGAAATCGCTTTTGATGATGTAAATACCAAACTGTTTATTAAAAAACATTAATATTATGGCTATTGAAAATACAGTACGATATTCAGATAAAGAATTAGCGGAGTTTAAAGTGCTAATTCAAGAAAAAATAAAAAAGGCGCAACACGATTTAGAGCTTATTAAAAGTGCCTATATGAACGACCATAATAATGGTACGGACGACACATCGCCAACATTTAAAGCATTTGATGAAGGTAGTGAGGTTATGAGTAAAGAATCTAATTCCGCGCTAGCTATTCGTCAAGAAAAGTTTATTCGCGATTTAAAAAATGCGTTGATTAGAATAGAAAACAAAACTTATGGCGTTTGTCGTGTTACAAAAAAATTAATAAACAAAAAACGTTTAGAACTTGTGCCACATGCAACATTGAGCATTGAAGCAAAAAACATGCAATAATAATATTAAATTATATAAAAAGAGGCTGTATAAAAAGTCAAATATAGTGTCAGTTTGAGCGCAGTCGAAAACAATAGTGGTTTGATTATCAAAGCATTTCGACTGCGCTCAATGAGACATTTTTATTTAAAATTGACTTTTTAGACAGCCTCTTTTATTTGTCATTCCTGTGAAATCGAAGATTCACGAATACTATATTATAAAATATGAATCTATCAGTAATGCAGGAATCCATTTTTAAGAACTGATTTTATTTGATGTCACTAAAAAAATCCACAATCCTTATTATCATCATTTTACTTATCGATCAAATAAGTAAAATATATATAAAAACGCATTTCGCCCTTTACGAAAGTGTTGAAGTCTTTACATGGTTCAAGATCTATTTTATTGAAAACGATGGGATGGCTTGGGGTACAAAAATTAGTGATTTTATATCATTTATTAGTGATAGAACAGCAAAGGTAACCCTTACTTTATTTCGAGTTGTCGCTATTTTTGGAATAGGCTATTGGTTATATGATGCCACTAAAAAACAAAGCTCTAAGATTCTTATACTTGCTATAGCTTTAATATTTGCAGGTGCTTTAGGTAATATTATTGATTCGGTTTTTTATGGTGTTTTATTTGAAGACAGCTTAAACCAAGTGGCTACATTAATGCCCGAAGCTGGAGGTTACGATGCTTTATTACATGGTCGGGTAGTTGATATGCTTTACTTTCCCTTATTTGAAATAGATTTACCAAAGTGGTTTCCGTTTTACGGAGGTAAGCGTTTTAACTTTTTCGAACCTGTTTTTAATATCGCCGATATGGCAATAAGTACCGGGTTTATAATGCTAATAGTTTTTAATAAAAGGGCGTTTTCAAAGAAGCGTATTTAATAATAAGTAATTTTAGTAAGTGTTTTCTACATTTTTCAAGTTTATTTACTATTTTTAGATATTGTTAAAACATAATTTAATCTCTCAATTAATGAAAGATAAATATATCTTCTCTATTCTATGCATGTTTCTGTTTCTGAATATTGCGTTCTCTCAAAATACTTATGATATAGTTTTCCCTGGAAAGGACGCTGAAAAAAAGTGCGAAACCTGTGTTCAAATTTTTAATCTAAAGCCCGAAGATGTTTGGTTTTCTATCGTCAGGGAGAAAAACAACCTTTATTTTCAAGTTAATAATTTTGATTGGTTTAACCGGTTGTTTTATTATCCTGGAGATGGTATTGCGGTAGATATCGTTAGAAAAGAGAAATATGATTGCGATGAAAAGAAAGTTTCAAATGAACAAATAAGAGGTCTTTTATTGAAACCAATTTATTCTAAAGACTTAAAAAACAGACTAAAAAAAGGTAGTGGTGATATTTATCAGGTAAAAGTAGGTGAAATCCCTAATATTTTGCTCGACGATAATCTAGAATTCAATATTCTGTTTTTAAGTAAAAAAAATCTATGCAGGTATTATGTAATTTATGATTTAGAATCCTACGCTTGGGATTTGTTAGATATGGGTATGTATTTAAATACCTTAACTTATGAAACAAAACAAATAGAAGCCCTAGGTAAAGAAAGCGATGTTGTTCTCAATAAAACATTAAAGTTTATTGTGCCTTTTAAAAAAAATAAATCTATTTATTCTCAAGCCGATATAAAGCCAATTTACGATTCATTGCGATTAACCGATTTTAATATAAAGTCTATAAAAATAAACGCCTATGCATCAATTGAAGGAATCTCACAAAGAAATAAAGAATTACAACAGGAACGCGCCCAAGGTGTTTTAGATGCATTACAATCATTTCAGAAACCAACTATTGAAACTACGGTTTCATCATCTGAAAATTGGGTTGAATTTTTTAATGATATCGAG
>TARA_R110002049_G_scaffold38973_2_pt1 | contig 13022 bp, 5 predicted proteins | sample TARA_R110002049 | Tara Oceans TARA_R110002049 (sample SAMEA4396941) | marine metagenome | biome: Polar Biome; feature: [SRF] surface water layer (ENVO:00010504); material: water (ENVO:00002006), including particulate matter (ENVO:01000060) such as... | depth 5 m | reverse complement strand
TTCCCTTTAATCTTTGCGCTTCAGTTGATCTAGGAACAAAGTCTTTGTCTTTTTTACCGTCTACAATTCCAAACGCTTCTAAAAAATTAGCTCTGTTTATGTTGTTGTTTAACTTAAAAGCGTACAATCCTGCTGCGCCAGATCCACTATCTTGTTTAGTATAAAAAGCATCTAATAAAGACTTAGGCACGCCTGTTGACGTTCCTATTAGTTTTGACGAAGCTGCTTCTAAAACGGCTCCTTCTGGTAATAGCTTTATTAATGTTTCTGGTTTTTGACTTATAAACCTCTGTATAGCGCTAGCATCAGACTTTGAAAGATTAGCAGCAGCGTTTGTTAGTTTTTTAACAGGAATACCTATAGCTTCTGCTATAACCTCTGGAGCTAAGTCACCTAATTTTTTGAATGTAAGTTTATTAGCTGGTATGTCTTTTAATTTTTCTTTTACTTCTTTTTTTACTTTAGAAACAGCGTCAGAAGATAACAAGCTTGACGGTTTTATTTTTTTAGTATCAACTGGAGTAGAGGTTGACTCAGCTACTGTAATGCCCTCAGCTTTAGAAAGATCTTGACCAGTTACACCAGCTCTTTCTTTTATAGCTAAATCTATTTCTGGTTTTCTAGATCCTATAGTTTTACCCAAATATGTATTAACTTGCGCCACTGAAGAATTAAAAGAATTAAATAAACCTGTATTTCTAGGACTATATTTACCTTGGCCAGATCCTTGAAACACCCCTAATATCTGTTCTTCTACAACTTCCTTAGCTGTATCTTGTTGAGCAGGTGTAAAATCTATTTGTTTGCTTATTACAGGCCAGTTTTTTTCTACAATAGCTTGAGCTACAGAAAATTTATCTTCAGTAGCAGGTGATTTTATAGACTCAACTAGTTCTTCATTTGTTAAAACGTCTTTAAGTGCTGTAGCTTGCGGAGAAACTATTCTTTTACTTTCTTTACCTTTTTTAGAAGTTTCTTGTTCAACGTTATTTCCTTCAACTTTTATCTTGAGATCTTTAGATAGTAAATCTCCTTCAGCTCCTTTTTTTAATGTGTTTTTAAATCCTTTACTTAAGACACCTGTTTCAAAAGATTTATTATAATCTCTTAAAAAATTAATGACATCGCTAGCTTCGTTAAATTTAACTTTAACCCCTAGTGTTTCAGATAAAAATCTTCTAATTAAATCACCTATTTTAGTGCTTATTGTTTCGTTAAAAACCAATTCACCATTAGTTAAGCCTTCACTAAAAAGAGTTAAAGCTTCTTCCATAGCGGCTGGATTATCGTAATCAGTGTCTTTAAGATATTCTTGTAATCTCTTTTGAAAATTACCGTTGCCAGAAACTTTAGAACCAATTTTAGCTAATTCATTTCTTAAAGATTGACCAAGATTCGCCATAGCTTCAGGATTTGATCTAATAGCATCAACTAAAAAAGCGTGTAATAATTCATGTTGTTCGGTAGTCGCTACATTGTCTTCCTGGTTAGCTAATTTATTTATTATTATTTTTTTATCAACAACATTACCATCTTCGTCTGTTTTTATAAGAAAAGAACCATAACCTTTAGAAAGTTTTTCATCTGCATTATATCCTTCTTTTTCTAGTCTTTTTAGTTCATTTTCTGCAGCTGCGTCATCTTCAACATATAGTACATTATCTTTGCCGCCAGTAACAGCTTCTGCAAACTTTTCTGCATTTTTATTTAACTCTTGTCTAGCTTCATCTCTTATAACCTCTAGTTCTGATTGCTTTTGTTTAATATCTTCCTCAGCTTGAACTCTAAATGCGGGTGCTAATTGTTTTCCTTGATTTTCAAGATCTTGTATGTCTTGCATCAAAACAGCAGCTTCAACAGTTCTATCATTTAGCATCCATTTTGGCATTCTAGCCGTTTGGTTTTTTACAGCTACAATTTGTTTAACTAAATCAGCAACGTTTTTTTCATCGGCAACCCCATCAGTTACCATATTATTTAAAATTTCTAAAGTTAAATCAAAATCTTCCCCTAATTTATTTAACGACTGTAACTGATCTGAAGGTTTTGGTTTGAAGTTTGGTAACTTCATAGCGGCTAAAGTTCCGCCACTTAAAAAAGATAAAATAGTAGTATTAAGAATCTCTTCGTTAGTATACACGTCATCTAAAAGATCTTCATTTAACACTTGGTTTAGCGTGTAGTTTACTTTAGTTTCTCCGTACTGTTGAACATTTTCTTGAAAAGCCTCTGCTAAACCTTTTCTGCTAAAATTAAAAGTTTTATTTCCAACTTGCGTCATTGATCTATAAAAAGACGTCATTCCTCCACTCTCGTAGCTATTTAAAGCTTTATTGATAGAGCTTTTTAATAAAGACTTATCTGAAACCCTGTCAAGCCATTTGCTTTTTGGTGAAATTGGAGCGGTAAGAGCATATAAAACTCCGGTCATAGCTGATCCAGCTAAAGCTAATTCACTAGCTTCATCGCTGCTATAGCCAGCTTCCATTGATTCTTGTAAAACACTTTCATAACTAGTCACAGCCCCATAAGTTCCTTGAGCTATCATTTCGCCAATTATTCTTTTTGGTATAGGTATTTTTAATGTTGGTGGAACTTTACCGCCAATTGCAATAGAAAGATCAAGCATGTTTTTGTACTTCTTGACAGAAGAAAAACCATTTAATTTAGCCGCTGCTTTAGTCATCAATCCGCCGGCTCCTTTTCCTAGCATTCCAACGCCTTTGCTTATAAATATTTGAGGAATTAAACCTCCAATAAGACCAGCGTACTGAGTAATACCTCCTCTTACGCTAGAAGCTACATAGTCTTCTCCTTCTTCTTTTATTGTTTTTTCTATATTCAAAACCTCTGCAGCATTCAACTTTGAATTGCTAACAAGAGTTCCATTTGTTATATCCCAAAGAGCACCGTTGTCTTCAGATTTTAAATACTCTATACCATTTATTGTTGCTTTTTCTCCTGAAACAGTTAAAAACGAGTCGTCTCTAATGTCTCTAAGATCAGCAGCGGATCTAACTCTTATGTCTTGAGCTAAGCTGTCAGCTCCCATCAAATCCAAACTTAAAGCCGCAAAATCAATTATAGGAGAATATAATTCAGTAATAAGACTTTTAGGTGTAGCGTATAAAAGATTATAAGCTGCTGCCTGTAAGTTATTTCTACTTTTTATATCCGCATCTTGTTGTTTTTTATTTTGTATTATAAGCCTTTCTTTTTGTTCGACTAAAGGAAAGTTAACATCTAAATAATCTTGAAAAGCAAATTCTCCATAGTCAAACTCGCCCATATCAAAAGTTCCTCTCTGCTTAAGCGTTTGCTTTAGTTTTTTATCAAATCTTTTACCATCATCAAAAAACATCTCAACACCCTTTAAACTATAATCTACTTCATCAAAACCTTTTTTTCGTTGTACTGTTTCGAATTTTTTAGCAGAGGCAGTGTTGTTTATTAAATCTAATAAAACAGCTCTTTTATTTAAATCTTTATTGCGCTCTAAAAGATATGACGTAAGAAATCCTTTAAGAAGCGTTTGTTTAGTGAATTCATTTCCTTCTGCAAGTTTAATGTTTTCTTCAAAACCTCTTTCGTTTATAAAACCTTGAAAGTCGTTTAGATTTACATCTAAAGGCAATCTAGCTCCTTCTGAGTTATATTCTTTTTCAACGAATGAATTGTCTGCATTTTGGTTGTAATAAAGATATTTATTTTCAATGTCTAAATCATTCCTAACTAAAGCAGCTATTGCAGCTTCTTTTGTTGTTACTATATTAGAATCTTCTTTGTTTTCTTTTGATGGTCCTTTAATTAAATCACCTATTTTTTCATATACAGACTGCTCTTCTTCTTCTTTATGAAAATTAGGAGGAATTTGTCCTGTGTTTCTTAGTGTGTATTCTTTTTTATCAGGTGTAAATTGAGATAAATCATTTTCTTTAGCTAGTTTTTCTTGCTCTTTTTGGAGCATTTTAACTATTTTGTCATTATCTAAACCTTCAACGTCAAAACCAGCATTAATAGCTATATCTCTGTTGTGTTTAAATATCTCTTCATTTTTTTTGTTTATTTCTTTATTCTGTTCAAGAATATCAAAATATTTATCTTTGTCAAAATCAGAATGTCCAAATTCACTAGCTATAGATGCTTCAGCTATTTCACCTTTTTGGGTTTTATTTTCACTTGAATTTATCCATTCTCCACCACCTTGTTTTTTAGAAAAATAATTACCAGTACCATCTTCGTTTACAGTATACTTGTAATCATAACCATCTTTGCTTATTACTTTTTCTGGCGCTATAGTTCTAGCTGCCATAGTTTTTGAGTCTCCTTCAAAAGAATCTAAATTAAAGGAACCATCCTTATTAAAGTAAGATTTTTTTGGCTTCAAATCTCCATCTTCCGATTCTAAAGGAGTATTTTCGGGCTGAATCGCTGCATCCACAGATTCGCCCTGATCCGTGGAGTTGCTCTTTCCCACTAAGTCTGGTACTTCTAATTTGTTTAATTCAGAGTTTTTTGCTAAAAGTTCACCAACAGTGTATCCTTTTTCGTTAGCAATAGCTTCAATCTCTTCGTCGGTGTATTCTTTATCTTTAAATGTATAACTCATACTAATTAAATTGATCTGCTGTTAATGCTTCTTGTTCAACCATTTCAGGTTGTACTTTTTCTTTAACTACTTCTGTAGTTACACCAACTGCTACCGTAGGTAGTAATGGCTTTAAACTGCTAAACATAAGCTTTTGAAATTCAACCTGTTGATCTTTATCTACATTGTTTCCATTAGGAGCTACGCTGAACCTTAAATCTTCAGGCATGCCAAAGTTGTTTCTCCAAACTCTATTAGCTTCGTTATAGTCTGCTAACAAAGCACTTGCCTTGGCAGACGATCTAGACTTTGTATCATTAAGTATTTTAGCCATATTAGCTGGTATAAACTCAGTTTGAGTTTTACCATCAGCACTTGTTTCCATGTACTTAGAGTCTAACATTAAGTACGCATCGTTGTATTGAAGACTTTTGTCTAATATAGAAACAGGTTCACCGTCAACATTTAAAGAGCTAGGCTCTTGCAGCATTTTTATGTTTTCATCTTTCAAATCTAAGATTAATCCTGGATCGTAACTTAACCAAGGAACAGCTGGTTTGTCGATTGTTTTACCGTCTAATATTTTACCTGTATATTTTAGTCTTATATCACCATCTTCACCTGTATAGTATTCTTCTTTAGCATCGTCACCAGCTAAACCGCTTCTTATAGCCATAGTTTTACACCATTCTAAAGTGTCTCTACCAACTAAAGCCATACCTTTTGGTTGTCCTGGATTTTTAGCGCCTTCAAGTCCAAAATACTCTTTCATGAACATAGAGTCTGTTTCTTTACCTAATTCTATAACAGAATAAAGTTCTTCTAAAGCTTTAGATAGGCTTGATAAAGCAACACTAGCATCTCTGCTTTCTTCTCGAGATTTAGCATTTTCTAATTTAGTGCTAGCATGATATATGCCCCAAATTAAAGAATTACCAAACTCACTTAAAGATGGATTTCTTACGCCACCTTTTTTCATATTTTTTAAAGCAGACTCTTGATCGTCAAAAAGTCTAGCTGTTACATTTTTTTGAACTTTAGCAGCTTCCTTTTGAGAAGGAGACATAGACGAATAAGCTTTACTTATGGAGTCATAAGTTTTCTTTTCTAAACCAGATATAGAACTTTTCCATATCTTGTCAGCGTCTTGAGTTATTTTAGTAAAATTATTGCTATTTGCTTTCATATATTGTTTTATTCTTTACTCGCCACCCATTGCGGTTCCTGCTAAACTTCCAATTGCTTGCGTTCCTGAACTTATAGCTTGAGCTTTTGCTGCAGCTGCAGACGCTTCTGCCTGTGCGGCTCCAGTTATTTGAGCTTGCTTTCTATTTAACTCTTGCATCTCTCTACCTTCTTTTGTTTCAAATTCATATATTTGACCCTGAACGTCAGCCTGCTGCAATCTGCCTTGCTCGCCCAAAAGCGTAGATTGAACTCTTTTAGCTTCGCCTAACTGAATAGCCTGCAGCTTCTCTTCTCCTTGAGCTCTTAGTTTTTGATTAGCAGCCTCTTGTTGTTCTATGCTGGCAGATACACCTTTTTTACTTTCTAAAGCCATCCTTGCTAATGCAGTAGCTCCACCGGCACTAGCTCCAGAAGCTCTAAGAGTGTCTAACGTATTAGCTAAAGCAATATCAGCTTCCTCTATAGACATTTCAGCCGATGCTGTAGACACGGCTAAATTAGAATAAGGATTAGAAGCTATACTGCTTAAATCGGAAACCATTGAAGACAAATCTGTTACTCCTTCATAGGGATTGATAACATCTTGTCTTTCATCTTCTAAAGTTGATAGTTCTTCAGTTAATCTATTTTTGTTGCTTCTAGCGCGTTTTTCTGTTTTGTTAGCAGAAACGGCTCCAACGACAGTTCCAGCAACAATAGCAGTACCAATTGCTATAAATCCAAATGTTGCCTCTTGAACCACTGGTTCGGCTAAATATATTAATTCTTGTATCATAAGAAACTTTATTATTTTATTTCAAAGCAAGTAAAGGATCGCTAAAATCTTCTGCTATTACTTCTTTAATTACTTCTTCTACGGTTAGTTTATCTGTGGCGTGAACTGTTATGAAAACACAATCTTCAACAACGCTAATTAGTCTTTTTGTGCCGGCTCTAGTTATTCCATGGTAAGGACCTGTTATTTCTTGTTTACCTTTTTCAGAAATAACTATTATCTTACCACTTAACACAAAAAAAGGATGATCTTTTTTATGTATTTTAGTTGTGATTATTTGATCTGCAGGCATAAATATTTCTCTTATATAACAACCCCCAACAAATGTACTTTTTGTAGGATTCTTTGCTTCAAAATTGTCTCCAGTTATTGCAGACGGATGCTCGAGCATGGTGTCTTCTATTTTAGATAAATTCTCTCTAAAATTAAGTTTATTAGTTATTTCTGCATTTTTTTCAGTAGTCAATTCCATTTAATTTAATTTAATATGATGACTCCACGTATTGTGAAGATGCTGCAAATAATTCTTTCATTCCACCAACATCTGTAACAGAGTCAGTAGACATTTTAACCGTTGCAAAATAACCTTTTATTCCAGTCATAGCGTCGCCCCAAACAACCTCACCTGCCGCAGCTGGACTGTTATTTATAAGATTAGCCATATATTTATTTTCTTTTCTAGTAAATCCAGCATGATTAATAGGTGGTATTAATTGAGCAGGAAATTCATTGCCAAAGTTGTCATAAGAACCTTGATTATAACTATAAACAACTTTTGTAGTGTCTTTTGTTCCGCTGATTTCACCAGCAAAACCTATACTTCCAACACTATAAATTCCAGTTATGTCAGACTCAAAAGCGGAAACTTCCCAACCATTACTTCCTTCGTAATTTACAGTCTTAAAAACTTTAGACATGCTAACCTTTGGATTAAACACAAAGGTAACACTTGAATCATATTGTTGTCCGTAAAAATTACCTCTTTTAGCATTTATTGAATGATGTAAATATAGAACACCATTTTTCATTGTATAAAAATTGTTTTTTAAACTTACACTTTGATCTGGCTTAAAAGTAAAGAAACTAGGAAATCCTTTTATATCATCATCAAAAGCTAATGTAGAATAAGTACCACTAAACGGCTGTAAAGACAATACGTATTGTTTATTATGTATATCCCATCCTCCAACTGCTTTACCTGTATTAAATACATTTGTATCTAAGGTACTTAGTTGATCTCTAAAATAGTCTGACATACCATAATTAGATATTTCAGTCAAACCATCATTAGAAAGCCTTAAAACAGCATTACGATCTTTATCTGTAAAGTATTTTCTAAAGCCATACACCGCAAAACTTTCTGGGTTTCTACTTATACCAAAATTACCAGCATAAGGTTGTATAGCTCCGATCACTAAATTAGAAGAAGTTACTGTTCCTCCACCTTCTGCAGAATATATAGCGTCTTTATCTATAAGTGCTCTACTAATCTTAGACTCTTGAAATATAGTTAAATTTGTATTTTCAGCATACAGTCTTTGTATAGAACCATTTGATGGATTTACACTTTTAATTATATCTTCGCCTATAGAAAAAACATTAGTATCATTTATACCTGTTCTAGAATTAAATATTCCAGAATATATCATAGAATTAACCCTAATAGAGGCATTTGGATTGTCTTCAACTAAATAAGCTTTAACACCCAACTGAACAGAAGTATTATTGTAACCTCCTCTAATTCTAGATTCCTCTACAGCCCAGTTAACAACATTAGATACCGCTGGATTTGGTATAATCGCAACGTTACCATAAGTATTGTCTCCTCTGGATCCGTTCCACATAGGCGTAACGTCGTCTGCCGCTACTGTCTTTCTCAGTATAAAACTGTTGAAATATTTAACTTCTATTACTCCCATATTATATTATCACCTATTATTATTAAAATGTACTAGTACTTGGTTTAGCTGTTTGAGGAATTTTCTTTCCACTGCCATCGAATTGAGCAACCCATCTTCTATTAGCAAAAGTAGAGTCATTAATAGTAGCAGGCACTGGAGCCGTTTCATTTAGTCCTTTTATAGAAGAATTTTCTGTTCCAATGTTTGTATTTGTATTGCCTGTGGTTAAAGCGGAGTAACTATACCAATAGTTATTTTCAGTTGCCGTGTATAACGTTGTTAACTCTGGATTTGTATAAAATTGAGTAACATACTTAAATGACCACTCTCTAGCAAAAACTTCTACAATTGGTGTTTTCAATGCCGCAGCACTATCTCCTGGACTAGGAGATCCTGTTTCGGAAATTCTATATCCAAAAGACATTGGAGTGTTGGGTTGGTTATAATAAAAATCTCCAAAAGAAACTTTAACATCTATATTTTGATCTGTTGTATCGGGTCCACCGAATTGTGTTTCAATTACAAAATCAGGAAGAGTAGTCGTAGTTGGAGCTGGAACCATTGCATAGCTTTGTATGCTTTGTGGATATTTAACTAAAAGTCTATATTCTCCAAATTTATCTGCAGTTGTTTCGTAACCTTGATCTTTTCCAAATACAAAAACTTTTGATGCTATAGATCCAGGAGTACCTCTCTGTGCAGGTGTTTGAGAACCAATCCATGGAGCGCTAGACACTGCAGAGTCTGCTCCCATTACAACCATAGCGTTTGATGTTGATGAATTTACTAAAAGTCCTTGAGTTTGAAAACTTTGTGAAGAATTTGAAAATTCCCCACCAATTCCACTTCCTGACAAGCCCAGTTGATTTTGCTGAACACTTCCAAATTTTATATCTTGACCTTCTACATCTGTAGCTGTTACCCAAGAAGCACTACTATCTGGCCTGTATTGTAAAAAAGCAAGCCAATTTACACCCAGTTGATCAGTTGGTTCTGGTGTTGTATTAAGTGAAGTCGGGTAATCTGGCCAACCTAAAAATCTAAAATCTACTTTTATATATGCAGTTCCTTGAGTTAAAGAACTGTTAGAATCACTAGCAGGTAATCCATCTGAGAAAAACGAAGGTTTATAGTTTTCATTTCTCCAGGTATAACGAAGACCTTGTGATGTCGCTATATTAGGTGATTGCTTATATTTTTTTTCGCTATTTTGACTTTCCAATCCAGTATTGCTAAGCTCTAAATCTTGATATGCGTTCCTAGACCCTTCACCTAATCCAGTTGAAATCATTCCCTGAGCATTAGTCGCTGTAGTCTGTATTAAAGAGCCGACGCTGTAGTTAGATCCCCAAAACAAACCAGAAGATTGAAGTCCTTTAGCTAAAAGCTTAGATTCTGTTGTTGAACCAAATTCTGGATTAATTTGAGTTTGCCCAAATGAAATTGGTATGTTTTGAATTACTTGCATGCTACCAGTCCCACCATTAGTGTCTTTTAGAACTAAATTAAAACTGTAGCCGCCCATAGCGGTTCCTGTTGGTTCTGTAAGTATACCGTCTGATGATAAAATCAACGAAGGAACAGTTGTGCCATTAGGAGCAGGGACTTGTGATCCTTGCTGTATGCTCCACACTAAACCTACTAATTGATCAGCTGAAGGCATTGCTGTGGCTCCGTTTTTACCTGTAAAAGTATACAAAGGAACAGAAGGTATTCTGTCTGATAGCGCTATTATAGGTAAAGTTATAGGGTCAATAGTTGGTTGTTCATTACCTAAAGTAACCGACACAGTATTAGTAACAGGAAGAGAACCCGCAACATCTAAGTTTGTTACTTGAAAAGAGAAGTTGAAAGTATTAAGAGTTCCGTCGTCTTGAAATCTTTTTGGATTAACAACATTTATTATATAAGACTTATAACCTAATCCAGTATTTTGAGCAATTATTATATCAGAAAAATCAAGAGTTAAATCATTTGTTCCGTCAGAAATTCCATTAAGAACAACTTCACTGTCTATCATAGCTTCGTCTCCAAGGCCATTATCTATAGCGGGAGCAAAAGGCAAGCTTGTTATAGAAGAGCCGTTTTGACTAGCTTCAGTTTGAACAAAATTAAAGTTAATCCATCCGCTTACGGTTGTAGAAGCTCCTGCAGCGCTATTTAAGTCTGATATTAAACCAGATGTTGATGTTTCCCAAAATATATCAAGCAAAGACTCTACTGGTTGCGTTTCAAAAACGCCTAATAATATCTCATATTCTGAAGATAAATTATTTACTTGTAATGACCCTATTGGCTTAGGCAAAGTTGAACCTACAACAGAAGATACGTTACCTTGAGATAGTCTAGCTACGTAAGGATTAGAATCTGATTGATATACACTAGCATAGGGAGCAGTCGCATTAGCATCAGCAAATAAATTATCTTGTTCTGATATAGTTACAACAGTTTGAGAATTTACTTGTGGATAATAAGGTGAAGTGAACGTAGGTGGAGCGGTTCTATTTGGAGAAACTCTACCAAACAATTGAACTTCACTTCCGTATTGCTTTTGCTCAGGACCTACTTCTGTTAAATTCCTAGGAACTTTATTTATATTATCACCTAATAAAGTTATATGTGCTATTGTATCTATTGGATCAGGAGGTGGTGGGTTTGTAGCATTTGCTGTAAAGTCAGGATAACCATCTAAAATACCAGGTAAATACACATTATAATATTCTTGCTCTGTCTGCTTTACAACAATCTTATAAGAATACCAGCCAAGTGGATTATAATTTGCACTAGCAGTGTTTGAATTATATAAACCAGGATAACCCTTCGTACTCGCGTCTTCAAGAGAAGTTGGAATTTCGCTATTTACTAAAACTTTTAAAGAATCTCCCGGCCATGAATTAACATCATTAGTAGCAGGAGCAATAGGTTCAGCTGTGTACGGATGATAATACGTTGATCCTCCAAATATTATACCTGTAGACGGATCTTCTTTAAGCGTGGAATTAACTGGAGAAAGTATAACTGTAGACTGTCTACCGTATCTATCAGAAAGAACAAAACCTACTTGATAATTTCTATTCTGTTTAATTGTATGCTCTGGATATTCTCTTTCGCTTGTTGTCCATTTTGATTTATTTGTCGAAGTTACATCAAAAGACTCTTTAGGTGTCACAGCTACATCGTAATCTATTGTAGGAGGAGGAGTGTGTTTGTCTTGAAAATTACTATAAACAATTCTATTGCCTATTACTTCTTGACCAAAAGCCTTAACAGGAACTTTATCGTACACTCTTATTATTTCACTTTCAGGAATAGTCTTATATGGCTTTCTTGATTGATAATCATAAAGATATTGTAAACTGGTATTAGCCGTTCCATCGGTTAATTTGCTAAACGTGCTAAAAGGAACTGAATCTAGCACCTTGACAGTTAAAGAATCAGATTCTTTATAAAGTATTTCAATTTCAGAAATATCTAATGTTTGATTTAAAGTGTTTGCTGCAAAAGGAAGAGGAACATATATTCCAACGCTATTTACTTTATTTTCCATGAACCGGACTATAGTACTTCTATACGCGTCTGCTTCGTTGTCACCTAAAAAGTAACCATCTTGTTTTGGTATAAAAGCTTCTTGAGTAAATGGAGCCATTATAGATTGTTCTCCGTCAGTAAATATAAATCTATAGCTAAAAGTTACAAATTTGTCTTCTAAGTAATCAGGATCACCAGGCCATTGCGAGTTATAATATGGATTGTCAACGTTATTTGGTAATGTTGGAGAAGTAACATCTTGTAAAGAACTAACATAAACATTAGAAGCTTGACTAGGAGGTCCATCAAGATAATATAAATCAATAACCTCGTAAGGATTATACTTAGCTACTGATATTTTATCTTCAGTAGTGTAATAAGTAGGCGTTTGACTTCCGGTAGGATTTGCTAAATTTAAGTTTATTTTTCTTGGTTGATTTCTATTATCAGTCCAAAACAATAAATTTTCTAATACGTTTATTCCGTATATAGGATTTTTTTGGGAAAAATTTAAAAAAGGGCCTTCAACAAGTTTGACTGTAGTGCTTGTTAATGTATTGTAAGAATATATATAGTTTTTTGCAGAAGGTGAATACTCAGCATTTTCTGCTGCAGTTTCTGGCCCGTAGTTTGTTAAAAATATATATATATTAGATGAGTTAGTGTCAGCATATATACCTATAGATTTTAAATTACATTCGCATCCAGATAAAACGCTGAAATCTACATTTCCAGCTGAAGTTGTAGCTGGAACATTACCAACTGCATTTTCTAAAGCACCTACGTCTTCGCCTTCTGATTTACTAACTTGTATATTTTGTCCATCGCGATATTCACCTGAAGGTAGTAATCTACTATCCAGGTCTTTATTCATTTTAGACTTTATAAAAGCATTTTTAACTTCAGCCATTCAATTTAGTATTTAATCCATTTAGATTTACCTCGAGCAATCTGAACAAACTCATTTAATTTTATATTTGATAATCTAATCTTAGCGTTTCTAAGTTTAGCACTTTTTTCACGTCTTAATCTTTGTATAACA
>TARA_R110002049_G_scaffold63832_1_pt1 | contig 13024 bp, 11 predicted proteins | sample TARA_R110002049 | Tara Oceans TARA_R110002049 (sample SAMEA4396941) | marine metagenome | biome: Polar Biome; feature: [SRF] surface water layer (ENVO:00010504); material: water (ENVO:00002006), including particulate matter (ENVO:01000060) such as... | depth 5 m | reverse complement strand
ATTCCCTTACTGTTGATTTCCTATTACGATGCGGACAAAAATCTCCTTTGGGTAGACCATAAATTTGTTAGGGACGGGGTCCGGGTGCAGCGCAAACAGTCGTTTCACTATGATATCAAGGAATTGGATAGTTTGAAGATTGTCAACGGTAGTTTAGAAAACTGTTATGTAAATGGACTGCCCAACGCGGAAATTGCCGAAAAAGTAATCGGAGAGCGGAATAAGCAGCATTCCTTTGACCAACTGCAGCCATTTAAGGGCCCTGGTTATGATTTTATAAAGTTGGAACTGAACAGTTATATAGGAAATCCAAGGTAATATGAAATGGAAGCTCTACATTTTGGTAATGTTGGCAAGCCTCAGTTGTAGGGAGAAAGAGGAGGTGCCCAATACTAACCTGAAGGCGGAAATAGTAGCTATTTCACATCCGTCATCTGTTGGGGACGGGTTGGAATTCCAATTCCACCTTCAAGGAAAGGGAAACGCTTTGCTATTGTTGGAAAACAGTTTTGGTCCCCTGTTTTTTCAACCTAAAATAATCAATGATAAGGCCATGTTCAATATTCCCCCAGAATTCACGGAAGAGGCGGGGGAATACCACTGGAAGCTCGTTTCCAATTCCCAAGTATTGTTATCGGATAAATTTTATCTTGGTCCGCGGATTGGGAATCTCTCCAAAATAGAAACCTATTTTGGACCAAGAAGTATTAGGGCTGGAGGGCAGGATTATTCCATGCTTACGGTTATCCCAACCGATGATTATGACAATCCACTGCCGGATAGTACTCTTGTCGCTATTAGCCAACAAATAAATTCCAAAACCAATGTTTTCCAAGAGAAATTAAATAATGGTATAGCATGGAGGTTGCTGTATGGGGAAGAAAAATCGGGACGTATGCTGGTTACTGCGGCCTTGGACGGGGTACCTTCCAAAGAGCTTACAAGCATTGTATCACCCTCCAATAGTACTGATTTCAAAATTGGATTTGAACGTGTACATGATTTTGCGGATGGTAATCAGGTAATTAAATTTATGACCTCACCAATAACGGATAGGTTTGGTAATACGGTTAATGATGGAACCTTGGTTAATTTCATAGTTAAAAATAAGAAGGGAGAATTGCTGAAATCTACAGGGACTACTTTGGCCGGAATTGCAACTGCCAATATGTTACATCCCAATGAGGAGGAAGAATGGGGGGTTACTGCATATATTACAGGTGAGGCAAAGAGCAATGAGATTCAGCTGAATTTTAAAAGTGCCATAAAAGATTTTGAAGTGAAATTGTCCAAAAACAATCGAAAAATCATAGTGGGGCCAATTCTTGGATTTATGGGGCAGTTGGTACCGGAAGGATTGATTATCGAATTAAAAATTTACGACAGTAAAGGCGATTTTATTGAGGCCGAACAAACCCATTCAAGATCTGGGATGGGGTCATTTGAACTGGATAAGGGATTTTATCCTAGAGGGGATTATAAAATTACCGTGGAATGCGCAGGTGTTAAAAAAGAAATGCGTTTAAAATTGACCCAAAATGAAGTGGAATAAAAATATCTTAAGGGTCCTTTTGATCGGTTCATTCCTAGCCATAAATGCTGTGGTGCTTTTTGGGATAAGTTCGGTTTGGTCCTATCTGAATACTGGTGCGGATCGCTCTACCCTCCTTCACATAGGTGGGGAAGGAGCTACCGTTTATTTGCCCGAGGTGGTGTGGGACACAACTTCAGTGGAAGGCCGCCCAATTGAGAAACAAACATTGGCGAAAATTGAACGGGATTATCTTAATGGTTGGTACGTGAAAAATACCGCCCTGTCTACAAACAATAACTACGGTATTGCCGACTACTTTACCGAAAGTGCCAGGACCAAACTGTATAAAATACTGGATACAAACAAGGAAAAGGGCGCCACCTTTGTACAGACCACTTTGGAACATGGGCCCAAATTAAATTTCTATAGCGCCGATGGAACCCAAATCTCTTTTCTCGATAAGAATGTATCACTTTACAAGAAGGGGTTTTTAAACGGCAATCCAGTTTTGGAATATCATGAAACTGCAACATTCCAGATAGTAATGCTTCTAGAGGACGGTTTTTGGAGGGTACGTCATTTTGTGAGGGTAGCATCAGAACCTGTAAAGGTGAAGAAGGAGCCCAAAATTAGTGCTGTTGATAAAGAAGCGTTACGAAATATTAAAGGACTCAATTATTATCCTAAGGACAGTCCTTGGGATACCTTTGGAAATCGGTTTCACGATAGTATTATTTCAGCAGATTTTAGAACTATAAGGGACATGGGATTCAACACCGTCCGTATATTTATTCCGTATATGGACTTTGGGGCGGCTCAGGTGAACCAGGACAGACTAGCCAAAGTCAGAGCCCTTTTGGATATCGCGGGTAAGCAAAACATAAAGGTGGTCATCACCCTATTTGATTTTTATGGAGATTATAGCGTGCCCAATTGGACGGCGACCTTTACACATGCAGAAAAGTTGGTAACCACATTAAAGGATCATCCAAGTTTGCTTGCATGGGATATAAAGAATGAACCCGATTTGGATTTTGAAGCAAGGGGAAAGGAAGATGTGCTGGGCTGGTTGAGGGAGCTTTGCTTAAGGATAAAGAAATGGGACGGGTTGCATCCCGTAACTGTAGGATGGTCCAGTCCCGAGGCCGCGGTAAATATGGCCGAGGAAGTGGATTTTGTTTCTTTTCACTATTACAGGGAAATTCAGGATTTTATGCCGTCTTATCAAAAATTGCAAAACGCGATTCCCAAAGATAAAATTACGTTACTTCAGGAATACGGCAAGTCTTCCTATAGTGGGATGTGGAATGCTTTTCTAAACTCGGAGGAGAAACAGGCGGCCTATTATGAGGAAATTCAACCCATTTTGGAGGAAACCCAAATACCATTTCTATTCTGGACCTTATACGATTTTGAAAAGGTACCATCCGCTGTGGTTGGCAACCGGCCTTGGAGAAGGGAACCCCAAAAATATTTCGGTTGTCTTGATATGGAGGGTAAACCAAAGAAAGCATTTTACTTTCTAAACCGTATTTCCAAAAAATAGGAAGGAGAACGATTAGCCAAACCGTCCCCCTATCCTCACTTAACCTGAAACTTAATTCTAATTTTCCAGTTCTGCCACTTTTTTAGGTAGTTTTAAAGAAAAGCCTTCGGATTTTGCCAATTGAATCGCCTTAAAATAATTCACGTACATTTTGGCGATTTCCGACATGGGTAAAGAGCAGGCTGCTTTATAATTGTTCGTTCCCAATTGGATACGATAGAAATCATCCTTCAAAATATTTTGTATGGCATTGGCCAATGACTCGGCACTATCGGGTTTAAAAAATTCTCCTTTATATCCTTCCTCCTTTACCAAAATACTCAGATCTCCCAAGTCGGGAAGGGCAACAGCCTTTCCATAACTACCGGCCTGGTGCAATACCCCAGAACTACCTGTGGTGGAAGTATAGGGAAACACAGCAACGGCACTCTCCGCGAAAATCACAGGGACATCTTCCTCGGCAACATATCCCGTAAACCTAATTTGCGGTATATGTTGATAACGTTTCTTTATTCCCGCAAGATATCCGGGAGTATTGGGACTGTCTGTGCCCGCAATTACGATTTCCAAATCCATATTGCTGCGGTTTCTGATAATTTCTACGGCCTCTATTAAAATTTCGACTTTTTTATAGGTACCAAATTTACCGAAGGCCATGATCTGTTTTGGCCCCTCAGGTAAGTGGTAATCAGGTTCTGGAGGTGTTTCAAAAGCGCCATGGGGTACCAGAGCAACGTTTCTCGCCTTATATTTTTTTTCCAGGATATCTACATATTTACTAATGGTCACGGCAAGTACATCGGACGCCAAAACAAACTTGGTTAAGGTAGCTCCGATTAGGCCATAGGCTTTCTGCAAAAAGATGTTCTTGGTAATACCGGCACTATTTAAGTCTACTTGTTCCAAAATATTATGCAGTAAGGAAATGGTGGGAATCCCTTTTAGTTTGCACATAAAAGGAAGAAGAAGACCCAAGGCAGCGGGTATTTTTTTGTCTCCAAATTTCAGGAATTGAAGGTTGAACAAGACCGCATCGGGCTTTGTCTCCGAGATGGTTTTGTTTATACTGAATAGGTTGGTGTAGCTGTTAAAACTCCAACATTCCTTGACGGTTATTTTGCAACCTTCCTCTTCAAAATTCAGATCTTTTTCTTTGTTGGTTTTGTCGGTGATCAAAACTATTTCACTGACCTCATTTTGCAACCTAAAGTGCTTTACTAGGTGATACCCGTACTCGGTAAGGGTTACTTTACTGGGGGGGTAGGCTGTTACGATGGCTAATTTCATAAGTTAAGTTTTGTGTTAAGATTTAGATTTTATTTCTGGTACAAATTTCACCAATATATACTGCAAATATTGATGTTCTGAGGTGGTTGGTCCATTTGTATAGACGAATGGTAATGGTGTTTGGGCGAGTTGTCCAAGGCCAATCATTCATTTAAATTCTTAAGGTTTCCATATTTCCGTTTTAATTTTAGATATGAATTGGGCATTCTCGGAGACCGGTCGATTATCGCTGTCAGGCTTTTGCAATAGTACCCTGTTACCTCAAGGATTTGCTTAAAAAGTAGATGGCCTGGGTCACTAGAAGGGCTATCATGACCACGATCTGAATTTGGACGACCATGGTGAGACTACTGTGAAATATTATTATTAAAATCACTTGTGATATTCCCAGAATACCGGATAGTATTACGGGTACGTAATGATCCAATGACAGGAAATAGTAGGCAAAAATATTGGAGACAGCAAAAAGTGATGTCGCCAAGGCATATTGCCAGAGTAAGTTTGACATGGATAGGTAGGCCTCCCCGAACAATAAATTAATGATGGGCTCAGGAAACATATAGCACGCCATTACGATTCCAAATGATAATAGTCCTATGAATCCTATGTATTTTGAAAGTACGGGAACGGTAGGTTCCCCGTCCTTGTGTTTTTGTACTACAGTAGGCAATAATAGCATAACAAACATCCAAGCCACAAAATAGACCACCCGGCCTATCAAGGCCAGGGATGCGTATAGGCCGGCATCCATAGCATCGAAATAGTGCTTTACCAGCAGAATATCGCTGTTGTTTATGATAATTTGGGTTAGTTCATAACCTGCGGTAAGCCCTATAAATTGTAACACTTTTTTTGTTTTTTCTTTTGAGAGCCTATTTTTTGTGAAAACTCTTACCTGTTTTATATCAATGGGAACCAATCCAAAAAGAAAGGAAGTGCCAATCCCCAAGGCGACCAAAATTGAAGGTTCAAAAGGGAGTATCACCAACAATAAAATGGTAATGCTCAATCTGCTCCACATTTCAGTTTGGTAGGTAAAGGATAATCTTCCAAAATCCTGGAACCCTTGAAATTTACCACGGTTAACGCTCATAAGAAAGTAAATTGGGATACCAATTCCAAAGATGGTGAACATGCCGGAATTTTGGGTCCGAAACAAAGTTTGTAGTTCAGGGGCAAAATAGACAACCATTGTTCCAATGGCCAGACCAAAGGCCAGGGCGTAGGAGTATATGGTATTTTGAAAATGGGCGTAATCCTCTTCCGAAAATAAAACGGCAAACTTAGCGGTCACTAATTGAAAGGTCATTCCAACAAAGGAAAGTACCAATAGAAGTGTTATCAGCAGTGCTGCCTCTGCGAAGGCCTCAGGGCCCAGTATTCTTCCCAAGGCCAAGTTGTAAAGGTAGTTGCCCCCGTTAACCAGGAGCGCACTACCCATAAACAACCGTTCGGGGGAAATTTTTTTGATAAGTATATTGGATAAGGTCATGTGTGATTATTTTTTTAATGGTATTCCTTAATACTGTGTTTACTAGTGGTATTTAGCCGGAACATTTATGTTTTCCTAAGGCAAATATCTATAGGATAACCGTTTTGAAAAGGCCGATGTAGACGGGTCGTCATTTGCTGTAGACGAATGGCAGGTATTGCACTTCCGGTAAAGTTGTGTCTGCCGTAGCTTTACATAAGCTTAATAAATAGGATTTAAGGCGAACCAAATAGCGACCATAAATCCGGAAAACTTAACCTATGAATACTTATAAATTAATTGCCCTATTTTTATTATTGTCATTTTCTGTTCAGGCCCAACAATCTATGCAAAAGGGATTTGAACTTTTGGAAAATGGAGATTTTGCAGATGCCGAGATTTTTTTTGAAGCCTTTTTGGAATCGGATTCCGAAAACAAGACAGCCCAGATTTGTTATGGAAGGGCAGTTGGTCTAAATGGAGCGCCTAAAACGGCCAATGCGTTATTTGGAGATTTACAACAAAAGTACCCCAACGATTATGAGGTGGCCATAAATTATATAGAATCCCTTTTATGGGCAGGAAAATATAAGGAGGCCAAGCCACTGTATAAGGATATGGTGGCCAAAAATCCAGAAAAGTTTGGGGCTTTGTTGGGGTATGCCAATACCTTGAGCAATCTAAGGGAATATGAAACGGCACTGTATTGGGTAAATAAGGCCATAGCACTGCAACCGGATAATGAAGGTGCCAGGGTTTCAAGGAAGTATATAAAATTAGGATACGCCAATGAGTATGTCAATGCTCAAAATTATGCGATTGGCCAACAATTGCTACAGGAAGTTTTTGAAGATTTTCCAGAGGACAAAGAGGCATTATTGAATTTGGCCAATATACATTTGATAACCAAAGCGGTGGATAGCGCCAAAAGTACCTACCGAAGATATGCCACATCCGCTAAAGATTCCATCACCGCTATAAATGGAATTGCACTTGCAGAACACATAGCCGGTAATGAAAAAATGGCTTTGAAAATGGCCTTGAAGGCTAAAGAAAAAGTGGAGTCCTTTGGTGATACAGTGCTTAATCAGCACACCTTCGACCGCTATGTGCAGGCCCTGATATGGAATAGGAAGTTTGCCGAAGCCAGAAAGGAAATAGACCGTCTAGCCCTGGCATATCCGAATGGCAATTGGGTTCAGGCATTAAATGCTACACTAGGAATGTATACCGGGGATTTTAAGGCAAGTTTATCCAGTTATGACGCCATACTCTCCAAAGACAGTATTTCTTTTGATGGAAACTTGGGCAAGGCAAATGCGCTTTTTGCTTCAGACCGGATCGTGCCTGCTTATAAAGCGGCTTTTCAGACCTTGAAAATTTTTAAGAATCAAAAGGATGCACAAGGTTTTATTGAAAAACTCAATGGTTTGCATACCCCAAATATTGAAGAACATGCCGCCTATACCTTTGACAATGGTAATAATGTGGCTTTTACCAATTCAGTAAATGCCTTTGTACCTTTTTCCACAAAATTTAAAACCACACTAAACTACCAGTACCGCACTACAGAGAATACGGTTACCCAGAATAAGGCAGAATCCCATGTTGTGTTAGTTGGTTTTGGATACAAATTGGCCCCCCAGGTAGATATGACCACTGTCCTGGGATTCAATAACAGTAGGTTTATGGAAACTGCTTACACCCAACCGGTTTTGGATGCCAAATTAAAATTGAAGCCTTTTAAGTTGCAGAATCTAGAACTTGGCTACCAAAGGGAAGTGCAGAATTTTAATGCAGATTTGATAGAGCGCGAAATTGTGATGAATCATTACGTACTTAATTACAATCTAGGGACCAATTTCAATTTGGGCTGGTATACCCAATTGATGCACACCCAGCAGACCGATAACAACAGTCGTAACCTCTTATTTACCTCTTTGTACTATACGTTATCACAGAAACCGGCATTAAAGTTTGGTCTTAATTATCAGTATATCACCTTCGGAGAGCAAGTGCCTTCCCTATATTTTAGTCCTGAAAAATACCAGGCCGGGGAGGTTTTTGGGGATATCAGGGGAAAAATATCAACACATACCCACTATATGGCCAGTGTGGCTACAGGAATTCAAAAGGTGGAAAACGACCCCCAAACTTCAATTTTTAGGGCTGAAGCTGCCGTGCAACACCAATTTGGAAAACGCCTCAGTGGAAGTGTTTATGGTAAATATAGCAATATAGCATCGGCCACTGCGGTTGGATTTGAATTTACGGAAATTGGATTTAAGTTAAAATGGTCCTTGACCAAAAAACCATTGTTCTTTGCCAATTTGGAGTCCGAAAGCAAATCGAATTAAAAATCCTAAAAAGGGAGGGTAAAAGCCCAAAATATAATAGCGGTGATTTTACAGAAGGTTTAGCCTTCGCATAAGTTCAGGTCTATTGGAGCGACTGATAGGGACAACGTTTTTATCTATTAAGACACTATTGTCTTCAATATCAATAATTTTGTTGAAGTTAATGATGAACGACCTATGAATTTGCATGAAAACCTTGTCCGGCAATTTCTCCTTAATTTTCTTTAGGGTCGTATGTACATGATATGTTTCTTTTTCTGTCTTGATATCAATATAATCCCCTTTGGCCTCTATGATCAAAATACCATCCAGCTTTAATTTAATTAGGCGCCTATCTATATTAATATAAAGATCTCCACCTGAGGCTGACCCTCCTTCGTTCTTAGATGGGCTATTGGGTAACTGTTGTGATATGTTCTTTAATTTTTGAACGGATTTTTGAAAGCGGTCCAAGGTAATAGGCTTTACTAAGTAGTCCACAATGGACTCGTATTCATAGGCCTCTATGGCAAAATTGGTGTCGGAGGTAGTCAGTACAATTTTAGGCGAATTTTTTAGGGTCTGTACAAAATCGACTCCTGAAAACCCCGGCATATGTATGTCAAGGAATACAACATCAATATTCTGTTGGTTTAAAAATTTGATGGCTTCAATAGCATTGTCAAATTCTTCAATAACATCCAAATCAGGAATCTTGGAACACAATTGGGATACAATTGCCCTTGCTGCAGCTTCGTCGTCTATGATGATACAATTCATATTATATAGTTGTAAGGTATTTGGTTATTTTCTGCAGTATTGCCCTAAAATCCATATCCATGTTAATATTGCCCTCCCTAAGATTTTCTTCATAGGTCACGGCATATCCGTATGCCTTTTCAAGTCCCAATACATTGAATTTGTGCTTTAATTTATGCACGGTTTCTGCCGCCATTAAAAGCTCATTTGTTTGGATGTGTCCCAAATATGTATCTACCTCTTCCGGGAACTCTTCTTTTATGATTTTGATAAATTTTTTCTCAAACTCAATATCCTCCCCTGCCAACTCCTTTATGTAATTTAGATTGGGTGTTTCAATCATGCGTTCTTCTTTAGAGTGAAATAGAATGTGGTACCCTTATTTTTCTCGGATTCCAACCAGATATCACCTTCATATAAATCTACTATTTTTTTTACAATGGATAGTCCTATGCCCGTAGAACGTTCTCCTTCCCCAATGGACTGGAATATTTTGAAAATCTTTTCATGATATTCCTTGGGTATACCTATGCCATTGTCCTCAATACTAAATTGCCAATGTGCATTTGTTTCCTTGCTGCTAACTTTTACCAGTCCTTCTTTAGGGGGAATATGCATTACGGCGTTGCTTATTAGGTTTTGGAATAATTGGTGCATTTTGGTTCTATCCGTATTTAATGTCGGAAGTGTATTCATAATTACCACATTAACATGTTCCGGAATAAAAATTATTTCACGTATCTCATGAATAACCAAATTGAGGTCTACCATTTCGTTCTCTAGGTTATGACTATTGATACTGGAATAATTTAGAATTCCATCTATAAGTTTGTCCATGCCTTCAATTTTCTCTTGCATCATCTGCAGTTGGTTTTGGCCATTTATATCCAAAATCTCATGGTAATCTTCCTTTACCCAAGATGCCAGTGCACTGATGCTGCGCAAAGGTGATTTTAGATCATGGGAGACGATATGTGCATATTCCTGTAATCCTCTATTACTGGATTCCAATTCCTTTAAAAGTTGCTCTTTCTGGAGTTGAAGGTGTTTTTGTTCCGTTATATCCAGGTGTATTCCTATAGAGCCAACAACAGCGCCCGATTCATTATATCTGGGTGCTCCACTTATCAACCAATGCCGAAGTTCGCCATTTTTATGGGCTATCTGTACTTCATAGGAATCAGAATGCCCCTTAAGTCTTTTTTTGTTTTTTTCATGTACAATTTTGCTGTCCAAAGGGTTTATAATGTTCACGGCTTTTTGGCCTAGAAGTTCTTTCTCGGTATAGCCGCTCATTTGGCAAAAACTTTGATTGACCATTTGCACTACATCATCATTGTCTACCTCAATAAGTCCCAGGTTCATGTTTGCGATAATGCTGCTGTACTTTTCCCGTTGTGCTTCTAGGGTCTTTTTATAGGTTCTTCGCAGAGTGACATCTTGATAGGTCCACAGGTGGCCCGTATAACGGCCATTATTAAAAATAGGGATATAATCGCGCTCTAAAATCCTGCCATCTACCATCTCTAGTTCATCACCAACAACCATTTTTTGATTACTAAGTACTTCATCTATTCTTTTGGTAAATGCTTTGGGATCCTTGAAATATTCTTTGCTCTGTTCGGCAGAGATAGAGCAATCTGCGCCTATGAGTTCCTCTGGAGAGGCTGATATCTGGAATAGGTCGCAAAAAAGCTGGTTGGTCAAGGCTATTTTTCTGTGTTCATCCTCTAAAAGAACTCCAGTCTGAAGATTTAGGATAAGAGTCGAAAGTCGGTTTTCAGAAGCTTTTAATTGCTCCTCGGCTTCAAGTTCTTTTGAAATATCCTCTATCATAGCAACCTGAAATTCCACTTCCCCTTTAAAATTCTTAACCGAACTTACATTGGTTTTGGCGTGTAGAATACTTCCGTTTTTGCGTATATACTGTTTGGTAATCGTAAAATTATCCAATTTGCCAGCATTCATTTTATTGGTTAATTCAAGAGTGACCTCAGAAGTACCAGTTGCGCTGATATCACTAACCTTAAGTTTTTTTAGCTCCTTTTCTGAATATCCAACTAGTTTGGAGAAACTCGGGTTTGCCTTTATAATCTTTCCGTCCACACTTAACACAATGCCCAATGGCGAATTTTCTACAATAATGTCCTGTTGTTTTTTCTGTTCGGCAAGTAAATGTTTTATTTCTGTTTCCTGGCTTATATCCCTTATAATACCTTGGGCAGCAATAGGTTTTCCAGTTGGATCATAAATCATGTTGGCGTTGATCTGTACATGCTTTTCAGATGTATCCTTTAAAATGATTTTTGCTCTGTAATTTTTTAAAGTACCTACTTCAATAAGAAAATTGAAGGACTTTACCGTGTAATCAACATAATCCTTATGGACCAATTTTGCCAAATTAATTTTTTCTTTTGTATGGTCATATCCCAAAAATTCTTTGGCGGAATTGTTCATGTTAATAACATTGAACTTCAAATCCATGACTACATAGGGGTCTATTATATTGATGAACGCTCCGTCCAATTCGGAAGTTTTCTCATTTAGCAGATGTTGCAGCTTGCTATTTTCCTGTTTTAAGTGATGAAGAGTATTGTATAGTTCATGGGATTTGGTTTCCAAGATTTTTTCTGCTTGGATTCGGGCCTTCTTTTGTCGCTCCAAGGCCTTTTTTAAAAGAATAACCTCTTTACTATCCATTTTGAACTATATCGAATTTTACTTCAGTACCATCGTCTTTCAAAAGTTCATAAGTTACTTTTGCCGAACTATTGAAATGTTCAAAACATTTTTCTATTAGTCCATGTGCCAATCTATACAGTCCCCTTGATGAGGAGTATATCATAGAAATGGAATGGTCCGTTTTTTCCAGGATTTTAAAACTTGGCAATTCGGCATCCGGATATAGTTTTTTTACATGCACATGTATGTGGTCCTCTATGCTGTACAAAAGCCCTAAAGGATTGGTGTAGCTTTTAATTACTTCGGGATGGGCCTTTCCTAAACTACTGAACAGGTAGTAGCCAAAGGTATGGAGTAGGGTATTGGTGTCTATCTTAACCGAATCGCTCAAATTGGTTATCAAGCTTACCATTTCATTAAATTCATAGGTGCCTATGGAAGTATAGATTCCTTCAGATTCTAAATTTGATTTCTCAATGATTTCATCTACTACCTCCAGACCGAAGGAGGATTCTACCATTTCTAAAAACTCGGTAAATACAATTCCTTTCATGATACTTATTTGTGCTTAAATGTAGGAAAACAGTTACCGGTATAAAAGAAATTGTTGTGAATGTGCGGTTTTGTGTTATTTTTTCACAAGTTCATTGGCTTCCCAATACTCGAACACCTTTCGCAACTTTTCTGCATAATCCTCATATTTAAGGGGTTTTATCACATAACCGGCAATGCCGATCTTATAACATTCCAATAAATCTGCCCTGTTTTGGGAAGTTGTAAGTACAACTGTAGGTAAATAGCGAAAGCTATCATGTGCCTTTAAGATTTTAAGGAACTCTATACCGCTCATTCGTGGCATGTTTAAATCCAGAAAGATCATATCCGGCAATTTTACATCGGAATTGAGAATGGCAAGTGCTTCTTCTCCGTTTTTGGCCTCAATGATATCATGGTGCAAACCAAGTTTGCCAAGAGTTCTATGAAGCTTCATGGTTTCTATGGCATCATCTTCTATGAATAGAATGTTCATTGTTAGGCATATTAAAGTGAACTGCAAAGTACGGAAAACCTCAGAAAAGAATTTGATGCTATAGACGAATGGAAATTAAGTGTAGACCAGTGGTCCTTTACGTACGGCCGCTGTGCTTGGAGGATTATCTTTTCTTCAAAACAGATGGTCCAAACGTTTTTTGGCTATGGCCATATGCGATATTTCCCCAAGTAGGGTTACCCCATCTATAAGTTTTGCAAAGCGCTGGTCCTGAGTAAATCCTTTCTTATAGCGAAAGTATATTTGTTGGATGATTACGGCTATTTTGAATAGTCCATAGACATAATAATATATAACATCGTTTACTGCTTGCCCACTTTTTAGACTGTATTGATGCACCACCTCCTCCCGTGTAAGA